>ENA-OZIA01000377-OZIA01000377.1-human-gut-metagenome-genome-assembly--contig:-NODE-377-length-14170-cov-5.763160_pt1 | contig 14170 bp, 15 predicted proteins | sample MGYA00244052_ERZ653698 | MGnify/ENA primary metagenome ERZ653698 (study PRJEB26926, sample SAMN06165337) | human gut metagenome | biome: ENVO:00009003; feature: ENVO:2100002; material: ENVO:00002003...
TTCTAGCTTCGTCGGCAGCGTCAGATGTGTATAAGAGACAGTCCTTACCATCCGCAGCCGGGATGATGTCGAGACTGCCGAAGACCGTGATGATGTAATCTGGCATGAAATCCATAATGCCTACCGCACCCGCAAGATCATCACCGGCAAGCTGGGCGGCATTGAACAGCTGGACAACCGCAAGACGGTGGCAGTTGTGGATTACAAGGGGTTCCGTGTTATTATCCCTATCAAGGAAATGATGATCAATCTGGGCCGCAGCCCTTCCGGTCAGGAATATGCCGACCTTATGCTGCGCCAAAATAAGATTCTTGGCAACATGCTCGGCGCTGACATTGACTTCATCGTGCGTGGTATCGACTCCAAAACCCGCAGCGTAGTTGCCAGCCGCAAGGAGGCCATGCTACGCAAACGCCAGATTTTCTATCTGGATACGGATGCTACCGGTATGTACCGTGTCTATGAGGGCCGCATCGTCCAGGCGCGTGTGATTGCTGTGGCCGAAAAGGTTGTGCGCGTGGAAGTTTTCGGCGTTGAAACCTCCATCCTTGCCCGTGACCTTGCCTGGGACTGGATCGGTGACGCCCATGAGCGTTTTTCCGTAGGCGATGAGGTGCTGGTCCGGATTCTCAGCGTGCGGCGCAACAGTCTGGAGGACTTGGGCATCAAGGCTGACATCAAGAGTATTTCCGAGAACACCGACAGGGACAACCTGCAGAAGTGCCGTATCCAGGGCAAGTATGCCGGCCGTGTCACAGATGTCCACAAGGGCGTTGTCTATGTGCGCCTCTCCAACGGCGTCAATGCGGTAGCCCACTCCTGCTATGACTACCGGATGCCCGGCAAAAAGGACGATGTATCTTTTGCCGTCACCCGTCTGGATATGGAGCGGGGTGTGGCCGTAGGTATTATCACTCGGATCATCCGTCAGAACCTGTAAGCAAAGTGCCTGGGAAGCAGCGGCGAACTGTTTCCCAGGCTTGCTTTTTATCATTACCGAAACTCCCGCCGCATATCCTCTCCACACGGCTGTTCTCTTAAATCCTCTATATAGATTTTTATTTTTCGTTTGCGTTGATTTTTCACAAAAATGCGGATATAATATATTATAGCAAGGATTTAGGAGGTTGTTTTATGCTGATTCAATTTAGTGTAGAGAACTTTCTCTCTATCAAAGATAATGTCGTGTTATCCCTGCTTGCCAGTAAGGATAACGAACATCCGGAGCACCTGATTGTGGACGGAAACAAAAAGCATTTAAAGTCTGCCGTGATTTACGGCGCCAATGCTTCCGGAAAGTCCAATGTCTTGAATGCGTTTTGGTTCATGGTAAATTATGTGCTGACTTCGCATAACCAGCAGCTCCACAAAACCATTGAGCGTTCGCCTTTCAAGTTTGACCGGGAAACACCCTCTCGCCCCAGCAGCTTTGAGGTCATCTTCACCACAAATGGCATCCGATATGCGTATGGCTTTTCTGTAACAGACAAAGCTGTTATTGAAGAATATCTGTATTACTATCCCAATGGCAGGCAGGCACTCATTTTTGAGCGAAAAGACACAAAAGATTTTCGCTTTACCGTTGATGTCGATGAACAAAATACTCTCAAGGATCGCACTTCGGCCAACAAGCTCTATCTGTCTGTCGCATCAAACTGGAGCTATTCCAAAGTGATTCCGGTTCTGGAATGGTTTGCTTCCTGCCAGATCATCACGAAAAATTCTGTTGCAGATGCCTACGGCCTTGAAGCAGAACAACTCAAAGATGATGACTACCGGCATGTGATCGCCTCTATGCTGCGTGTTGCAGATTTTGGCATACAGTCCCTTCAGATGCGTGATGCAGAACCCGCTCCTTCTCAGCGTAATGATATCTTTACCAATATTGAGGCCATTCACACGGTACAGGATACAGAGGGAAATACTTCTTCCTACGCGCTGAACATGGCAGAGGAATCTGATGGCACCAACAGTTATTTCAAACTGATCGGTGTTGTAAAAAAGGTGCTGGATGAAGGAACGCTTCTTGTCGCTGACGAGATGGACGCTCATCTGCATCCTCTTCTGACAAAGCACCTGGTCTCGCTTTTTAACAGCGTGGAGTTCAATCCAAATGGAGCCCAGTTGATTTTCACATCACACAACACCAATCTTCTTGACTTGGATGTACTGAGGAGAGATCAGATTTGGTTTACCGAAAAAGACGAGCAAACAGCGGCTACCGATCTGTTCTCCCTTTACGATTTTTCCATCCGCAAGGATGCCAAGGTAGAGAAGGGCTATCTGATTGGCCGTTATGGTGCGATCCCCTTTATCAAGGGAGGGCTGTAAAATGGCACGTGGAAAAATTGAAAAGCGTGGACAGCGACGCAGAAAAATAAAGCCTGTCATTCTGATTGTGACGGAGGGCTCTCAAACTGAGCCTAAGTATTTTGAACACTACCGCAACCGTCAGACAAACATTGATATTCGTGTGGTCGGCAGCCGCACCAGCGGAGGTGAAACTGATTACCTCAGCCTGATCCGGAAAGCCGTGGAATATCAGAACAAAAATCAGATTTCCGTATCAGAGGGAGACTCTGTATGGGTAGTTGCAGACGGCGATGTGAACTACAACAACCCTGACCCCATCACTGCAAAGGACAATCTGCTCTCCAAGGCAAGGAAAATGGCAGATGCGAAGGGGATTCAGATTGCACTCTCTAATCCCTGCTTTGAATTTTGGTATCTGTTGCATTTCCAGTACACCACCAAATTTTTCAAAGACTACCCCGCAGTGAAAAACGCATTGACCACTTATCTCCCTGATTATGAGAAAGCTGGCGATGTATATACCCAGTTAGCAGAACATACAGCCATTGCGATTCAGAACGCCAAACGTGTAGAGCAATACCATCTTCAAAATGACAGCAGCAAACCGTTTGGAATTGCTGTCAATCCATTTACCGACATCTATAAGCTGGTGGAATCACTGCTGTAATGTCTCAAAGAAACATGGTTGGCACAAAATTGTCTCTACATTGGCACAGTCCTGCCCTTTCGCCGTAAATCCATATCTGTTATACTTGGTACAGTCAAAACTTTGCATAGCAGCCGCTCCGGTTTGGAGCGGCTGTTTTCAATTTCAGTAAAGGTGGTGGTTTCTATTCTCTTTCAAAAAGCCCGGAAGGTGCTGAACAACGAGCGGGGCGAGGCCAACTATTTCAGTACGGTGGTCTTCATCTTCATCGCTGTCCTGCTGCTGGCCTTCATTATTGACCTGTTCAGCATCATTTCCACCAAGCAGGAACTTGACCATGCTGCCGATCAGATGGTCAAACAGATTCAGCTTTCCGGCGGCGTCAACGGCGAGACCGATGAGCTGTTTGAATTTTTGAGTTCTCAGATCGAAGGAGCCGAAAATATTTCCTACTCCATTGACGCTACCTACACATCACCCAGGCCATCCGGTATGACAAATGCCATCCAGTTGGGCACCCCCTTCTTCATTACCATCGAGGGAGATGCCAAACTGGGCGGGTTCTGGAATTTTGACCTGGTAAACATCACAGTGGTTGCCCGTGGCAGCGGCGTCAGTGAGCACTACTGGAAGTGAGGTGACCTATGAAACGCATATTCCTGCGGTTGAAACAGCCACTGCGAAACGAACGGGGCGAGATCACCTTTTTCGCCTGCTTTTTTGTGGTAGGCATCGTGATGCTGATTTCCTTCCTGCTCCTGTACGCTTCCATCCGGATCACCTGCATCAACATCCGCAACGGCGCTAAAATGGAGTTAAATAACCTTAGCGGCACGATTTATGCAGATACCTACCGTTCCCAGCGTGAAACTAACTTTGAAGAGTACCTAAATACCCTTTACTCCAGCAGTGACTATACCGACATGCTGGAGGCTACAGTGGCAGGTGGCCTGGACTCCAAGATTCCGCTTTCAACGGAGGATTACAAGGTTTCCGACATCAGCCTGGAGTTCAATGTAGAGGATGGACGGGTTGAGTACATCTTTTACTGTGACGTGGAGTTCTATGTGCGGATGTTCGGCCATAGTTATCCGTCTATCACCCAACGGGTGGAGCTGACAGGCTATCACAACACAAAATTCTAACAATACTGTTGAAAGCCCGGCACATTCTACCGTATAGGCTTTATATAACAGCAAAAAAGGAGTGTATGTAAAATATGAAGAAGTTTTTCCAATCCAAAGGCTTTATTGTTTCCTCGCTGGCTCTCCTCTGCGTCACTATTCTGGGTGTCTGCTGGTTCGTAAGCCGCGACCGTACCGGAGATTTTAGACCGGATGAATCCCCACCCAGCAGCGTCACCGGCGATTGGTCAGATGGCGGCACACAGACAGATGGTGATAATGGAGCAGATGCTTATGCCCCCGGCCAGTCCACAGACGCCGAAGAAGAATATCCCAAAGTAACCTCCCAAACGGAGGATGAGGTTGTGATCGACTTCACCGATACTGAAAAGCCTGAAGAAACGCCTCCTCCGGTGCCGGAAGGTAAGACCGAAATCAAAGATCCTGGTCAGGAGCATACCGTCAATCCCGACCCGTCAGTTCCGGAGGTTACTGCCCCGCCCGCCGAGCAAGCGCCGCCCAGCAATGAGCCGGTTCCAGGCTCCAGCAACGGAAATGGAGCTGTATATGATCCGGTGTTTGGCTGGGTTGTTCCCGGCAATGTACAGCAGTCCACCGGTGACAGCGATGGGGATCTGAACAAACAGGTCGGCAATATGGGCTGATTTACTACAACTGAATATGGCACTACTTGGCCGTCACAGGATTGTGGCGGCCTTTCTATTTCAAAAGGAATGGAGCGTGATGTATTTGAAACGACTTCTCGCCTTCCTATGCTGCTTTACCCTTGTTTTCTGTCTATTCCCCTCCTCTGCCTTTGCAACGGGCGGAAATGGAAACATAGATGGCGGCGGTGGCAGCATGGGTCACGGCACAAGCAGCAACTTCTGGAACTCAGGCAACGATGGCGTCCGCATTACTGTTGTTGACGCATCCAGCGGAACTGCCGTATCTTCTCCGCTGGACTTTTCAAACCGGACACAGAAGACCAGTCTTCTCCATTTTGGAAAAGTCAACAAACTGCAATACCTGGGCGGCGCCGGCCTGTCCCTCCAGTCCGGCGTTGCCTATTCCTGCATTAGACCTACGCAATCTATGCCCACAATCGTCAGCAGCAAGGGGCAGAGCAACATCGAAGCCATCAAACGGTATTTCTGTGGGGAAATGCTGTCCTATACAATTACAAGGTTCCTCTTTCTGCCGGTCACACGGACGATGTTTCTATGATGAAAGACCCGGCTTTGGGATGGGGCTGGCTGGTCGAGCATGGCTTCGATATTATCCAGTCAGATTGGACTTATCAGTGCTGTAAATATCTGAAAGACAGTGGTGTGAATCGCTGAAACTTCTCCTAAAAAAACAGCAGTCTGAGATTCCTTCCTTGCATCGTATGTTTTTGATTTCGATAGATGGTTGTAAAAACAAAAGGGAGATTTGATAATGAACAAACCGGTATTAGTTGTCATGGCTGCAGGTATGGGCAGCCGATATGGAGGAATGAAGCAGATTGACCCTGTTGGTCCGAATGGGGAAGTCATTATTGATTATTCGCTTTACGACGCATATCGCGCCGGATTTCGGACTGTCATTTTTGTCATCAAGCATGAAATCGAGGAAGCATTCCGTGCTGCAATTGGCGATCGCATTTCCAAAATCATGGAAGTAAAATATGCGTTTCAGCAATTGGACATCTTGCCTACAGGATTTGAAGTTCCTGAAAACCGCGAAAAACCGTGGGGAACCTGCCATGCGGTCCTTGCCGCAAAGAATCTGATTGATGGACCGTTTGCTGTCATCAATGCCGACGATTACTATGGGGTGGAGGCTTTTCAGGTAATGTATGACTATCTGTCCACCCATGCCGATGATGATTTCTACCGCTACTGCATGGTCAGCTATCTGCTGAAGAACACCCTGTCCGAGAATGGCAGCGTGGCACGCGGCGTGTGCATCAAGAACGAGGACGGCACCCTGCAAAGCGTGACCGAGCGCACCCGCATCGAGCCCTGCGACGGCGGCGCACATTACACCGAGGACGGCGGCGAGAGCTGGGTGGACCTGCCCGGCGACACCCCTGTGAGCATGAATCTGTGGGGCTTCACAAAGAGCTTCTTGCAGGAGGCAGAGAACCGCTTTGCAGATTGGTTGAACGAAAATCTTCCGAAAAATCCGCTGAAGTGCGAATATTTTCTGCCCCTTGTTGTCAGTGAGCTGATTGACGAAAAGAAGGCGACTGTCACCGTTCTTCACAGTGCGGACAAGTGGTATGGCGTGACCTATCGCGAGGATAAGCCTGCGGTCGTCAATGCCATCAAGAATAAAATTGAAGCTGGAATCTATCCGATGGACTTATGGGAGGAAAAAAAGTGAACGCTATCACAGAAAATATCCTGCGAGAAGCAGCTGATGCATTTGCCTTCGACCGTACAACGGGTGAAATTTCTCGCTATGGCGAAGGACATATCAATGATACATTTGTCGTTTGGGCAAGCGACAAATGCAAGCGCTACATTATGCAGCGCATCAATACTGACACATTTAAGAACCCGAAAGAATTGATGGAAAACGTCTGCCATGTTACCGGTTTCCTGCGCAAGGTGATTCTGGAAAAGGGCGGTGACCCGGAGCGTGAGACGCTGAACGTTATTCCGACCAAAGAGGGGAAACCTTTCTATACTGATAGCGACGGTGGCACATGGCGAGCTTATATCTTCGTCGAGGATACTGTCTGTCTGCAAAAAGTCGAAAACGAAAATGATTTTTACACTGTAGCGGAAACTTTCGGCACGTTCCAGAATCAGCTGGCCGCATTTCCTGCTGCTACGCTGCATGAAACCATTGTCAAATTCCACGATACTCCTACGCGCTACCAGAATTTTGAGAAAGCTGTCGCAGAGGATGCAATGGGACGTGCGAAAGATGTTGCAGATGAAATCGCATTTGTTCGCTCTCGTGAGGCTGACTGCCATGTTCTGGTCGATATGCTGAGCAAAAATGAGATTCCGCTTCGCGTTACTCACAATGATACCAAACTCAACAATGTCCTCATCGACAAAACGAGTAAAAAGGGTATTTGCGTTATTGATCTGGACACCGTAATGCCCGGTTTGGCTGCATATGACTTTGGCGACTCCATCCGTTTTGGCGCAAACGACTGCGCCGAGGATGAACCAGATCAGAACAAGGTCCACTTTGACCTGCACTTGTTTGAGGTGTTTGCAAAAGGCTTCCTCTCGACCGCTGGAGCAACTATGTCCGAGCAGGAAAAGAGCAGTCTGGTCTGGGGCGCAAAGCTGATGACGCTGGAATGTGGAATGCGATTCCTTACCGATTATCTTGAGGGAGACCACTATTTCCGTATTAGTCGCCCTGCACAGAACCTTGATCGAGCACGCACGCAGTTCACCCTTGTTAAAGGGATGGAGGCTGCTTTCGCTGATATGATGCGTATTATTCAGAAATATTGATGCTATTCTCCTTCGGAAATCACAGCTCCGAAATAATGCATAAGGCCGGGATCGCTAGTTCGATCCCGGCCTTATGCTATCTTGAAGGAGAAATGTGTGAAAAGCTTACTGTAAACAGAAAAAGATGATTCCGGCGAAAATGATTAAAAGGATAAGAGAAAGCTGATTCTGCGTAATCATTATAGGAGGTGCCTCCTTGCACGTATAAAAGAGACAGATGAATAAAGTTTGAACAAGAATACACTATAATTTGAAACGTGTCAATATAGGATATGTAAAATCCAAGTAGAATTACTGAAATTTGTTACTATGCACAAGTATTTTACATATATTTTGCTGAAATGACAATTGACACGTTTCAAGTTTTTGTGTAAACTACAGTTACAGTGAAATGCAGTGGGGACGCTGCACAAAGTATTTTTGCCAGAGATAATTAGAAGGAGAGTTTATCATGAATAAGATTTCTCGTCGTAATTTCCTCAAGGTTGCCGGAGCAGGTGCTGCCGCAATGGGTCTGGCCGCATGTGGTGGCAGCAGTTCTTCCTCTTCGAGTGTAGCTGCATCTTCCACTGCTGCAAATGCGGCAGGTGATACGCTGTCCGGTACGATTGAGTACTGGTCTAGCTGGAGTGAGACGGAGAATCAGGCATTGGTTCTGAAGCAGGCAGCTGACGCTTTCACTCAGCTGCATCCGAACGTGAAAATCAATTTTACCTTCAACGGCCGTGATAACCGCAACCTCGTCGTTTCCGCAATTGAAGCAGGCACCCAGATCGATCTGATGGATGCAAACATTGACAATGTTCAGAAGCTGTGGAGCGAGAACATTAAAGACCTCTCTTCTTACATTGATAAGACCTACGACACCACCAACGGCAAGGCATACAAAGATGTCGTCATTCCCAGCATGATCTCTCTGGCTGGTTCCCTGTTCGATGGTAAGACCATGTGCATTCCTTACATTCCGCAGGCGTTCATGATCTTCTGCAACAAGGGTCTGCTGGAAGAGTGCGGTGTTACCGAGTATCCTCAGACTTGGGAAGAGCTGATGGATGCTTGCGAGAAGGTCAAGGCTGCTGGGCATATTCCTGTAACGACTGACTCGAACTACTGCACCAGCTGGGTTGGCTATTATATGTCTCGCCGTCTCGGTAACGATCGCGTGATGGAACTGGCAAAGGATAGCAGCCAGTGGGCAAGTGAGCAGGGTATCAAGGACACCGCCGAGGCAATCGCTTACATGGCAGCAAAGGGCTACTTTGATCCCAACATTGAGTCAAACGTCTATCCCGCAGCACAGCAGGATATGGTTATCAGCGAGAACGTTGCAATGTACATCAACGGCACTTGGCTGCCGAACGAAGTTGCTGAAACTACTCCCGATGACTTCAAGTGGGGCGCATTTGCTTTCCCGGAAGTTCCTAACGGTGTCGAAGGCACGGAGTGTGGTTGCTACTCCACCTATGCAATCGCGGTCAATAAGGATTGCGATGATGCTGCAACACAGGCAGCAGTCGAATTCATCGTTTATCTGACGACCAGCGAGTGGGATCAGGAGTTTACCAATCAGGCAAACGCCATCCCTATGAACGTTGATCATGTCTGGCCCGAAAACCTGGCCGATGCTCAGGTCGTCCTGAACAGCTACACCTCCCGTTATCCTTCTCAGACTGCTATCATCACCAACAGCGACAGCAAGCAGATCATTGCAGATGCCTGCCTGAAGCTGATGGGTGGCTCGATCTCCGCAGACGAGTTCATCAAGATGGCAAGCGCATTCTAAATCAATTGTTTTTACAAAAGGGTAGGAGGTTTACGGCTTTCCTACCCTTTTGCATAATGAAGGGAAAATAACGATGAAACAAACAAAAGCATCTATCTTGTATTTTATGGGACCAGCCATGCTGCTGTTCTGCTTGATTTTTATTTATCCTGTCTCCCGAACCGCTATTATGAGCTTTTTCAGCGTGAAGAGCGTTACAAGCGCTGCTTCAACATGGTCTTGGGCAGGACTGGACAATTACATTAAGCTGTTCCATACGCCGCTGTTCATCACATCGGTCATAAATATCGGTAAGATCTGGCTGTACTGCGGTATTGCTTGCCTTGGGCTTGCAATCGTTCTGGCAATCATCCTGACAAGTGGTCTTCGCGGTCAGAAGTTTTTCCGTGCTATTATCTATATGCCCAACGTTATTGCAGCAGTCGCCGTTGGTTATATGTGGTTGCTGTATGTTTACAATGCAAAGTTCGGCCTGCTCCACTCCCTTTTCACTGCCCTTGGCTGGAAGTCCATGGCGAACTTCCAGTGGCTTGGTACAGACCACATGTTCCTCTCAATGTGCATCGCTTATGTATTCAGCAATGTGGGCTACTTCATGCTGATGTACATTGCAGCTATTGAAAAAATCTCTCCCGATTACTATGAAGCCGCCACTATTGAGGGTGCAAATATTTTTGACAAATTCTTCCACATCACCCTCCCGCTGATTAAGGGCGTTCTTGGCACTTCTCTGGTGCTGTGGACTACCAAAACGATGGGCTTCTTCGCTTTGGCACAGGTTTTCGGCGGTGTAAGCACCTATACTCCGATGATGTATACCTACCAAACCCTGTTCGGCAGTGAGATTAGTGCAGACAGCATGAACACGGGTGTTGCAGCAGCAGCAGCCTGCATTATGACCATTGTTGTCGTCGCAGTTTCTACGATTTCTCGTAAGAGTATCAAAGACGATGGCTACGAACTGTAAGGAGGAAAACAGACAATGGCAAAAGCAAAAAAAGAAAAAATGGAAGCGAATCCTTTTAAGTTGAAGAAAGAACTTCCGCATCTTCCGGGCTATATCATCGTCATTTTGTGGACGGCCTTTATCTTCTGCATGATTGGCTGGATTATCCTTGCATCTCTGTCTACTACAAAGGAAATCTTCACGGGTGGCCTGCTTGCGAGCGGACTGCATTTTGAAAACTACACTAAGGCACTTTTTACGAATAAAGCGGCTTTGAACCTGCTGAACTCTGTCATTTACACCGTTCCGTCGTGTATTTTGATCATTGTGGTTTGTGCACCGGCTGCATACTGCATGTCTCGTTTTAAGTTCCGTGGTGCTGGTTTGATTCAGGCTCTTATCATCATCGGTCTGGCAATCCCTAATATTATGATCGTCATGCCGCTGTTTTCTGTCGTCAGTGCGCTGAATCTGTCTGGCACTCACTTTACTCTGATATTTCTGTACACGGCGTGCTCTGTTCCATATACGACTTTCTTCCTGCTGACCTTCTTCAAGGGAATCAGCACCTCGTTCGAGGAAGCTGCCGCTATCGACGGCTGCGGCCCGATCCAGTGCTTCTGGAAAATTATGTTCCCTTTGGCGCAGCCTGCTATTGTTACCGTGTCTATCTTTAACTTTATCGGTAAGTGGAACGAATACTTCATGGCTTTGATTTTCGCAAATAAATCCAATCTGCGCCCCATCGGTGTCGGCCTGTATCAGACCGTTACTTCCATGATGAACTCCGGTGACTGGGCTGGAATGTTTGCGTCTGTTGTCATCGTCTTTGTCCCGACGGTCGTTATCTACGCGTTCCTGTCGGACAAGATTATTTCTGGCGTCACCGCTGGCGGCAACAAAGGCTAATTATTTCGAGGAGAGGAGATTCCAAACCAATGGAACTTCATTTTACTGGCACTGGCGCTGCATATTATCCTCGGTTGGGCAGTAATGCGGCATTCTTTGTGAAAAACAATCATCTCTTTATGATTGACTGCGGCGAAAGCACATTTCGGAAAATGGAGGCGCGTGATGAGATTCGGACTTGTGACAAGATCACAGTTTTCATCACGCATCTGCACGCAGATCACATTGGTAGCCTTGGCTCATTTGCCTCCTACTGTTTGTCCGTTCTCCAAAAACGCATCACAGTCATCGCACAGGATGATACCGTAGTTGAAATCTTGAAGCTCATGGGTGTTCCTGCTGATATGTACGATTTCACGACAGATTACACCCGAATTTTTGAGGATGGTCTGCATGTGGAGGCTGTCCCCGTCAAGCATGCTTCTGATATGAAGTGCTGCGGTCTTCTGATTTGCGATGAAGAAGAAACTACCTACTTCAGTGCAGATGCTTCGGAACTTTCAGACGATATCCTCCAGCAGTTCAAGCAGGGAAAAATTCAGGTTATTTATCACGATTGCACATTTTTGACGAAGGAAAGTCCGTCGCATTGTTCTCTGAAACGGCTATGTGAGTACATTCCGCCTGAAATGAGAAATCGGGTCTACTGTATGCACTTTGGTGGCGATTTTATGAGCCAGATAAAAGAAGCTGGTTTCCAAGTCGTCACAAGCGTGTAATACTGAAAAGAATGTGTTCTGCCAATGATTAGGTAAGGCAGAACACATTTCTTTTTACCCATCATGTAAAATTTGGGAAAATATAGTTAAAAGCTAGGTGAACCCTGATGAATCTTCATACAATACGCGAAATAACATACGGAACGATTTTCTTCAGACTTTTTCTGTCTATCGTCATTGGCGGAGTTTTGGGCTTAGAGCGCGGACGGAAAAGCAGACCTGCGGGACTTCGCACCTATATCCTCGTCTGTCTGGGGTCAACCGTTGTGATGATGACGAATCAATATGTCTCCCAGTGTATGAACACGGGCGATCCGGTTCGTATGGGTGCGCAGGTCCTTTCGGGCATCGGCTTTATTGGTGCTGGCTCGATTATGAAAACTGGACGCAACCAGGTTCGAGGCATCACAACTGCTGCCGGCTTGTGGGCAGCAGCCTGCATCGGTCTGGCTATTGGCATCGGTTTTTACGAAGTTGCCATTGCAGGCGGCATCCTGATTTTCATTGTGTTGTCGCTCATGCAGAACATGGACTACTTTACACGGAAGCATACGAGTGTCATTGACATCTACGTCGAGCTTGAAAATCGTGAGTATATGGGCGAGTTTATCGAGTTTATGCGTGATGCCGGTTTGACCATGAGCAACTTGCAGATGGAGCCGGACTATCTCGGAACCAATTCGATCAACAGTGTTGCGTTTGTTGTCACCGTTCGCAGCCTTGAACATCGTCCTCATGACAGTATGATAGATACGCTCCGGCATATTCCGCATTTAAAATTTATCGAAGAACTATAAACGCCTATCGTGATGCCTTGCTTTTAACGAAGACGCTTCCAATTTGTAGAGAGGTTCTTTTATGAAAACAACGATTCAAGAGGAACATTGATTTGTGAGGAGTATTTTTGTGATCAAGACGAAAAAGCTTTTTGTTTTAGTATTTCTGTTGCTGAACTGCATCCTTTTTAGTGCATGTAGCCAGAGCAAAGAAGTGGACTTTGTGAAAAAGTATAAAATAGATTTGAACACAGTATCCGATGTCACCGAAGTGCTTCAAAAGGCAATTGATGAACTGCCTGATGATGGCGTGCTGTTTTTGCAGGACGGAACATATCCGCTGGCAGGTCGAATCGTGTTCAAAGAAAATATGACATTCAAACTGAGCGATAATGCAATTCTGCTAAACTGCAGTCAGGACAAGAATCCCATGATGGCCTACAACCACCCTTATAAGCACAACAAGGCTGAAGGCAACAGCAATATCATCATCGAAGGTGGCATCTGGGATATGAACGGTCAGCTGGATGAATCCGGAACGCCAAAAAATCTTCCCAATGCGGAGTCCATCAACGCTTTTGGCATCGGTTACGGAAGCAATATCACGATCCGCAATATTACTTTCCGGGATTGCTACAACGGACACGTGATTCAGGTTGCTGGCTCGGACAATGTTCTGATTGAAAACTGCCGTTTTGAAGGTCAGTCCTTCCGTGGAAGCGGCGACAAAACGCGCGAGCTTCTTCAAATCGAACCCGGTACGGTAAAGGGTTATCCCTATACGCTGGTGCAGAACAAAGCTCCCTCTACGAATGTCACAATTCGCAACTGTTATTTTGGTGGCAGTGAAAACACGCCGCACTATATGGCGGCCATCGGAACACACTCTCAGCAGGCGGGGGTGAAATGCTCTGATATCGTAATTGAGGACTGCACATTTGATAATGCCGCTTATACTGCCATTCATTTCATGGCCTATGACCGCATTACCATCCGTAACAATATCTTCACCATTACTTCGGATTCGGAGCAGATCGACCGCTACGGAATTTTGGCTGATACCTATGGTTCGTTCATCGACCCAACGGGCGCAGAAAGCACAACAGACTTTACCATCGAAGGCAATACATTTGATGTCAGTGATCCGAAGGCGACCGTTTTGGAGATTACCACAAACAATAAATCTCCGAAGCATATCAAAAATGTTACCATCAAGGACAACACTCTGAAAGGTGTGAATGGTGGAAAAGCAATAGACCTGTATCTTTTGGACAATTGTACTATCAGCGGAAACACGATTGAAGGATTTGAACGTCCCATTGTCGCAAATTCTTGTGACGAGCAGTTCATATCGGATACGGACATTGTTACAGAATAATGGAGGCAGTTTATGCAAACGACCATCAGCAATGAATTTCTGACCGTGACAATTGATACGCATGGTGCAGAGGTTGCTGTCTCTTATACACATCTCCGAGCCCACGAGA
>ENA-OZIA01000401-OZIA01000401.1-human-gut-metagenome-genome-assembly--contig:-NODE-401-length-13582-cov-5.268500_pt1 | contig 13582 bp, 8 predicted proteins | sample MGYA00244052_ERZ653698 | MGnify/ENA primary metagenome ERZ653698 (study PRJEB26926, sample SAMN06165337) | human gut metagenome | biome: ENVO:00009003; feature: ENVO:2100002; material: ENVO:00002003...
TCCGAGAGGGACTGACTGCGATCATCAGTATCAAGATTGAGGAGCCGCAGTTTGAGGGACAGACAAAACAGAAACTCGGAAACAGCGAGGCGCGTGGAGCAGTGGATTCCGTGGTAAGTGAGCAGCTCACATATTTCTTAGAGCAGAATCCTGCAGTTGCAAAGAGTATCTGTGAAAAATCTCTGCTTGCGCAGCGTGCGAGAGAGGCAGCGAGAAAAGCGCGTGACCTGACCAGAAGAAAAACAGCCTTGGAAGGTACTTCCTTACCTGGAAAACTTGCAGACTGTTCGGACAAAGATCCGAAAAACTGTGAGATCTTTATCGTCGAGGGAGATTCCGCGGGTGGTTCTGCAAAGACAGCAAGAAGCCGTGCAACACAGGCAATTCTTCCTTTGCGTGGTAAAATTCTGAATGTGGAAAAAGCGAGACTGGATAAAATTTACGGCAATGCCGAGATCAAAGCAATGATCACTGCATTTGGTACCGGAATTCATGAAGACTTTGATATTTCCAAGCTGCGTTATGACAAGATCATTATTATGACGGATGCCGATGTCGATGGTGCTCATATTGCGACACTGATGCTGACATTTTTATACCGTTTTATGCCGGAACTCATCAAGCAGGGGCATGTATATCTTGCAACTCCGCCGCTTTACAAGATTGAGAAAAATAAAAATATCTGGTATGCGTACGATGACGCTGAATTAAACAATATCCTGATTGAGATCGGACGTGATGGCAATAACAAAATCCAGCGTTACAAAGGACTTGGAGAGATGGATGCCGAGCAGCTCTGGGAGACGACTATGGATCCGGAAAAACGTATTTTAAAACGTGTCATGATCGATGAGGAAAATTCTTCGGAGATTGATGTGACATTTACGACTTTGATGGGTGACAAGGTAGAACCGAGACGTGAGTTTATCGAGGAAAATGCAAAGTATGTACAGAATCTGGATATTTAACAGATAGGTGCAGCCGGATTTTTAGAAGATGTGATCCGTTTGCAGAAGTTCGGATGACAGAGACGAGTTAGAAATGGAGAAGAAATCAGATGGATGATAAAATTTTTGATCAGATTCATGACGTCGATTTGAAAAAAACGATGGAAACATCCTATATCGATTATGCCATGAGTGTTATCGCGCAGCGTGCGCTCCCTGATGTAAGGGATGGTTTAAAACCGGTACAGCGCCGTGTGCTTTACTCAATGATAGAGCTGAACAATGGTCCGGATAAGCCGCATCGTAAATGTGCGCGTATCGTCGGTGATACGATGGGTAAATACCATCCGCACGGAGACAGTTCTATTTATGGAGCTCTTGTAAATATGGCACAGGAGTGGTCGACCAGATATCCGTTAGTTGACGGTCATGGAAACTTTGGTTCCGTGGACGGTGACGGCGCGGCTGCCATGCGATATACGGAGGCACGTCTCAGTAAAATTTCCATGGAAATGCTTGCCGATATTGGAAAAGACACCGTTGATTTCGTTCCAAACTTTGATGAGACGGAGAAAGAACCTACCGTTCTGCCATCCCGTTATCCGAACCTTTTAGTAAACGGAACTACCGGTATTGCCGTTGGTATGGCAACAAATATTCCGCCGCACAACCTGCGCGAAGTCATCAATGCCGTAGTAAAGATCATTGACAACAAAGTCGAGGAGGACCGCGATACCGATATCGAAGAATTACTCTCTATCGTCAAGGGACCGGACTTCCCTACCGGAGGCATGATTCTTGGAACAGCCGGGATTAATGAGGCTTACCGTACCGGACGTGGAAAAGTCCGTGTGCGTGCAATTACAGATATAGAACCAATGCAAAACGGCAAAAACCGTATCGTGGTAACCGAACTTCCGTACATGGTTAATAAAGCGAGACTGATCGAGAAGATCGCCGAGTTAGTCCGCGATAAAAAAGTGGATGGAATCACAGATCTGCGTGACGAGTCCGACCGTCAGGGTATGCGTATCTGTATCGAACTCCGCCGTGACGTCAATCCGAATGTCGTATTGAATTTACTTTACAAACATACACAGCTTCAGGATACTTTTGGCGTGATCATGTTAGCACTGGTAAATAACGAGCCGAAAGTTTTAAACCTCTACGACATGTTAAAGTATTACCTGATCCATCAGGAAGAGGTCGTTACCAGAAGAACCAAATACGAATTAAACAAAGCGGAAGAACGCGCCCACATTTTAGAGGGCTTGCTGATCGCACTTGACAATATCGATGAAGTCATCAGCATCATAAGGAGCAGCCAGAATACGCAGGAAGCAAAATCACGTTTGATGGAGCGTTTCTCCTTAAGCGATGCACAGTCACAGGCAATTGTAGATATGCGTCTGCGTGCACTGACAGGTCTGGAACGTGAGAAACTCGAAGCAGAGTATGCAGAGCTGATGGACCGCATTGCAGAATTGCGTGCTATTTTGGCAGATAAGAAAAAACTGCTCGGCGTGATCCGTACGGAGATTCTGCTGATTGCTGATAAATACGGCGACGACAGAAGAACATCCATTGGCTTTGACGAGTACGACATTTCCATGGAGGATCTGATTCCAGTAACAAACACTGTCATTACCATGACAAAATTAGGTTACATCAAGCGCATGAGCCTTGACAATTTCCGCGCACAGAACCGTGGCGGTAAGGGAATCAAGGGAATGGAGACGATCGATGACGATTACATCGAAGAACTTTTGATGACGACATCCCATCACTACATGATGTTCTTCACAAACACCGGACGTGTATACCGTATCAAGGCTTACGAGATCCCGGAGGCAAGCCGTACCGCGAGGGGAACTGCAATCGTAAACCTGCTCCAGCTCCAGCCGGGCGAGAAAATTACGGCAGTTATCCCGATCCGTGAATACACGGAAGGACATTTCCTGTTCATGGCGACAAAGAAAGGCATTGTGAAGAAAACACCGATTACCGACTATGCAAATGTCAGAAAGACAGGACTTGCTGCGATCAGTTTAAGGGAAGATGATGAGCTGATCGAGGTAAAAAAGACAGATAACAATCAGGATGTTTTCTTAGTGACGAAATATGGTCAGTGTATCCGGTTTAAAGAGACAGATGTAAGAAAAACAGGCCGTACTTCCATGGGAGTCATCGGTATGAATCTTACGGATGGGGATGAAGTTATCGGTATGCAGATGCAGTCCCAGGGGGATGCACTCATGATCGTTTCAGAAAAAGGTCTTGGAAAATGTACACTGATCTCCGAATTTACCACGCAGAACCGTGGCGGTAAGGGTGTAAAATGTTACAAGATCACCGAAAAGACTGGAAATATTGTCGGCGTGAAAGCGGTAAACCAGGACAATGAACTGATGCTGATCACCACCGAAGGAATTATTATCCGTATCAAAGTCAGTGATACAACGTTGCTCGGAAGAATTACTTCCGGTGTCAAACTCATCAACTTAGATGAGAATGTCACTGTGGCAAGTATCGCAAAAGTGCGTGAGGATAAGAGTCTGATCGACAATGCAGACACATCCGAACTGCTCAGTGAGGAGGAAGAAAAGGAAAGTGCAGCCATCGCTGCGGAAAATGCAAAAAAGGCATCTGTAGAAAATACAGAGACAGACGACGAGCTGATGAAAGAACTGTTAGAGCGCGCAGAGGCTGATGGTTCCGAGGATGAGGAAGAATAGATAACCGTATAGTGAAGAAAGGGCAGAAGCTGAATGGAAAAAACAGTGTATGAACTAATGCATGGCGAAAAGATAGTAGTAGACATTGGGACGAACGGAGTATGCACAGTTTTGGACAGGGCGTTTCTGCCCTTTTCAATTTATCTGGAGGATACAGCAGAAAATGATGATCTCGATATCCGCATGGATAACCTCACAAATTTTTATTACTGGTGTGCAACCCGTGTTCTGACACTTGACCGTGTCTATGCAAAGGAAATTTTAAACAGTATCGGAGCACTGCAGGCGCAGACCGACCGTGACCGTGCCAAAATAGCGCTGTCCTATCACTGTCTGTCACTGACTGATATTTTCTGGGTCAGGGAAAAAGGGGAGAATATCACATTTTCACAGATCAATCTTTTTGAAAATCATCTGGATAATGCACTTGTAGATATTTCCCTGCGCGGAAAACAGATGACCGTAGAGAACAGTTACCTGATCGCTGACGATCTCTCAACCAACGGTGTGTTTCCCAAAGCGTGGATCAGGGAGAAAAATTCGTTTGCACTTTTAAAAGATGGAAACATCAGGGCTGTGGAAAATGAAATCCTGTCAAGTAAGATCTGCCGCTGTTTTGACTGCAGACAGGTGCTCTATGAGGAAAGTATGTTTGACGGACAGAAAGTTTCAAAAAGCAGAATCATTACGTCGGTGGATTACAGCATGGTATCAATGGAGGCATTTGAGATCTATGCAGCAAATCATGACATTCACGTTATGGATTTCGTGTTAAAGCTGGATGCATATTCCTACTACATGATGAACCTGCTCGATTACCTGATTGGCAACACGGACCGCCACTGGGGAAACTGGGGATTTCTGGTGGACAACCGCACAAACCAGCCGGTACGCCTGTTTGACCTGATGGATCTCAACCAGACTTTTTTGGCATATGATACGCCAGATGGTGCAAACTGCATGACTACCGGAAACCGGAAAATGTCACAGCGTGAGGCTGCGGTGGAAGCAGTAAAAAATATCGGACTGAATCAGAAGGATGAGATCAAAGACGAGTGGTTCAAAGGCAGGGAAAAAGAGAGGGAGATGTTCTGGTGCAGATTTGGAATATTAAAGGAACAATGAAAAGCGTAAAAATCTGAAGTTGCAAAGAGCGTGGGTTATGGAACAATTTTAAGTGAACAAGATTACGAATTGTGGAAAATGAGGGAGCAGATTGAAAAATTTGTGGAAAACCATAAGGTAAAAACTGTTATGTGAGACTTTAGAAAAAATGGAAAAACAAAAAACTTTGTTGTATGATGAAATGAAGCAAAACAATTAAAATGGGGTAATGTAGAAAGGTGGTACAAGCATATGAACTTGACAGCAATTCAAAGCAAAGTCACAAGAGGAAATTATGTCAATGTAAAAAAATCTGTAATTTTATCTGCCGAAAAGGAACAGCCGGCGGAAAATAAAGTGACAGGGCAGCAGTCTGAAGTTACGCGTCCGGTACATACGATTGTTTCCGATTCATCCGCTGCAAATCCGGTCCGGGATAAACTGCAGTCTGAGAGTGAGCAGATTCAGGATGATGGAGTAAAAGATTTATTTCAGCAGATGGTAAATTCCTATAAAAATTTAAATCTGCATCTGGTTGAATCTGAGGAAGAATGCAAAGAGACCGAAGCAGCAAAAGACGGCGATCAGAATAAAAACAATATCATCAATGTAGATACAAAAGTCATTTTGTCTATGAAACAAAGCCAGGAATATGCAGAACGGGTTGATTATATTTTGCAGAATGCGAATGAAGTGACAAGCGGATTTATCGAAGATTGTATACAGCATGCAAAAGAACTTTCAAACGATGAGACAATCTGTACGGTAGGAAAAATTGAGACAAAGCTCATAGATGATGGTGGCAAACCGGCACTGGTCACATCCGTGCATTTTGAATATACATCGAAACATTCGGATGAAGTGAGGGAACACAGATGGGACGGAAATGTGGAAAACCTGAAAAAAGAATATATACAGAAAATAGCGGAAAAATTTGAGGACAGAATGGAAGAATTGTTAAGAGACAGGGAGGAAATATGAAAACCGGAAGAAGCAGAAAATATTATCTGATGGAAGCAGTTTTGATTCTGTTTAACATCTTGATCAATCTGATCATTTTTGCAGTTCCGCTCGCGGTAAATCAGATCATCAATGGAAAACTTGCACTGACGGATCGTGTGATAGCATTTATCATAGGGTTTATGCTGCTTGAGATTTGTATCCAGTTTGTCTATCTATTGATCGAGCTGCACATGCAAAAAGAGTACAAGAAAAATTTGTCGAAGGAAATTTACCAGAAAATCTATTCCATGAAATACGCATCAATCATAAAGTACGGTGCAACGTACCTGACGGAGCGGGCAGACTCGACGGTGCTCACATTGGCGAATCTGTATATTATGTCGGTCCCGATACTGACTGCAAAATCACTGGTTATTTTGTTGATTCTGTTATACTCCCTGACCATCAATATTTTTATTTTTCTGGTGATGCTGTTTATCTTGATACTCAATGTGGCTGGATTTTATATCCTGAATAAAAATTTACTGAAAAAATCAGCCGAGATGCAGCGGATTATTCCAAAGGAGCGAAAAGACATTTATCAGATCGCCAATCAGGTAGATTTTATCAAGCAGAATGAAGACAATACAAATCTGAATGACATACTTGAAAAACATTTAGAAATTATCGAACAGGAAAATAAAAGGGTAAATGTTTATGCGCGTGGGATGAGTGAAGTCATCGATTTTTTTAACATGTTCGCCCAAAACATTATTTTGATCGTGGTATTTTATATGTATCTGCAGGGGAATACAAAATTAAACAGCATTTTTACAATTTCGATTCTCATGTCGTATCTTTTACCTGCCATCTCAAATATTGTGAAGGTAAACCTGAATTTAAGAGAGGTAAAGGCAAGCCGGGAATTTTTACAGCTTGTGGAGGATGAGCAGGAACAGAGTGGAGATATAAAGATAGATCATATTGATGATGTCGCGGTCGATATGGAAAAACTTCAGACGATGGACGGGATCTTACTGGCAAAAGATATTCATATCCAGGCAAAAAAGGGAGATATCATTGGAATCGTGGGGGAGTCCGGTTGTGGAAAAACGACACTGATGAAAAGTATTTTAAAATTCTGGGATCAGAATACCGGAATTAAGATCAATGGAATCCCGCTGGAGAATATTGAAAACCATTCCCTTCGGAAACAAATGTCATTTTATTCGCAGAATGTGCCAATCATAACAGGTTCATTTTATGATAACTTAAACTTTGGGCGCAGGAAAATGGAACCGGAGGTATACCAGAACATTCGTTTTTTAGATAAATTTACAAAAGAACGTGATATCTTTACACCTTTTATTCTGGAAAATGGCAACAATCTGTCCGGCGGTGATAAACAAAGAATCGCACTGGCTAGAATGTATACCGAGGAGGCAGAGGTTCTGATTTTAGACGAACCGACAAGTTCACTGGATGAAACGACCGAAAAGGATATTTTAGATGGGATCAGCCACTGCCCGGATAAGATTATCTTTCTGATCACACATCGAAAAGAGAATTTGAGGTACTGTAATAAAATTTACCAGATCCGTGACAAAAGAATGGTAAGCGTGAAAAACGTTGATGAGTTATCAAAATAAGTCAGAACAAAAAAACAGGGTGGCAGCACCCTGTTTTTTTACCATCCACCGCCTAAAACCGACCACCTGCCGCAAATCAGTAGAAACCGTTCCAGACATTGCCTATAATGACATCAGAAAGGAGGAAGTGAGAAAATGCAAATAGAAATAAAACTCGACGAATCCTGCAAAGAACCCAAGATCATCATCCATACAGACAAGATGACCGAAGAAGTATCGCAGATCGTAAAGTTGCTGTCGGAGGAAAAACCGGAAGTCTTTGCGGCGATTCACGAGAATGGCGAAATCATTTTGTTAGAACAGACGGAAATAATACGGATCTATGCAGAAAATGACAGGGTATATGCAAAGACAAAAGACGGCAGCTACCGGTTAAAGGCAAGACTGTATGAGTTAGAGGAGAGACTTAACAAAAAAATGTTTATCCGCATCTCCAATTCGGAGATCATTAACCTGAAAGAAGTAAAAAAATTTGACTTAAGTTTTTCCGGGACGATCTGTGTTTCGATGTCAGACAAAACAGCAACGTATGTTTCAAGGCGTTACGTCAGAAAAATCAAACAGGTATTGGGATTATAGAAATGGTGGTGTGTGTGAAAAATATATTTTTCATACACAGGAATGGAGGTTATCATGAAAAAAAGAATTTTATGCAGAGCGCTTATAGGTGCGCCGATCGGTCTGGCAATCAGTACTGCAATCACAATTTTTTCTTCACTCATATACGGTGACGGAAATTATTATCCGGTTGTCCCGGCATTGGTGGAGCAGTGTGGAAATGAAATTAATGCGGTCGTGGCGCAGATGATCGCATCTTTACTGTATGGTGCGGTCTGGGCGGGCGCGTCCGTGATATGGGAGATGGATGACTGGAGCCTGCTGCGGCAGACAGTGACTCATCTGCTGGCAGGTTCGATTGCAACATTTCCGGTTGCATATCTGATGTATTGGATGAAACATAGCATTGCAGGGGTCGTTGTGTATTTTGCGATATTTATCGGAATCTATGTTGGAATCTGGATCACATTATACAGCAGGGCAAAGAGAGAGGTCACAAAGCTGAATGAAAAAGTAAGTTTACAAAACCGGTAAGAGATCTGTTTTTTATTGCAAAACACCGCTCCATTTGCAGGTATTTTTCTAAAAAAAGAAATGATACATTGAAGAAAATGAGAAACTTGCAGGAGGGGGACTGCTGTATGGAACACAGGTTCTTACAGCAGCAAGGCAGAAAATGGAGAAAAATATAAAATTTGAACAGAACACACCGCTGTGGGATAACAGTCTTTCGATAGAAGAACGTCTTGACTATCTGACAGGGGCAATGACGCTTGAAGAAAAAATACACTGTCTGACAACCGGATGCCCTGACATTCCGAGGCTTGGAATCCGGGCAACTTATATGGGCGGTGAGGCTGCACACGGGATTGAGGCGAGACATGACCAGGCATTTAATAAAGGGGAGCCGGAGCCGACCACAGCTTTCACTCAGCCGATCGGTATGAGTGCGAGTTTTGACAGGGAGCTGATCAGAGAATGTGGTCGCGCTGTCGGCGAGGAAGCCAGGGCTTTGTATACAAGAAATGGTGGAGGCGGGCTCTGCCGCTGGGCGCCAACGATTGATATGGAGCGCGATCCGAGATGGGGAAGGACGGAAGAGTCATACGGCGAAGATCCGTATCTGACCGGAGAGATGGCGGGCGCATATATCCGCGGTATGAGGGGGCGAGGATCCTTTTTATATCCGTTGCGGGGCAACGCTGAAACATTTTTACGCAAACAATGTGGAGAAAGACCGCATTAAGATTTCATCTTCCGTAGACAGGAGAAATAAAAACGAATATTATTTAAAACCGTTCAAAAAGGCGATCATGGAGGGCGGCGCGGAGGCAGTCATGACCTCCTACAATGAGATCAACGGGATTCCGGCGATCGTCAATGACGAGGTGCGCCATGTCCTAAAAGGCACATATGGACTGCCCGGGCATGTTGTTTGTGACGGAGGCGATTTTTCACAGACGGTGAACGACCATCATTTTTATCAGACGCACGGGGAAACACTGGCAAATGGATTAAAGGCTGGTGTTGACTGTTTCACGGATGATGGAGAGATTGTTTATGCTGCGGCAAGGGAGGCATTAGATAACGGCTGGATCACGGAAAAAGATATTGATGAATCGGTGCGCAATTCGTTCCGGACAAGGATAAGGCTTGGCATGTTTGATAAAGAGGGCGACTGCCCGTATCAGAACATGGGCGAAGAATATATCAACAATGAGGAACACAAACAACTTGCGCGTAAAATGGCGGATGAGGCGGTTGTCCTTTTGAAAAATGAAAATGAAATTCTTCCGTTTGATGAAAATACAGTAAAAAATGTAGCAGTAGTAGGTCCACTCTCTGATGTGTGGTACAAGGACTGGTATTGTGGCATCCCTCCTTATGAGGTTACTGTCTTAGATGGAATCAGAGAAGCATTTCCAAATGCAAAGATCAGTCATGAAACCGGTTTGTCTGAAATCCGTATCCGCCTGGCGGATCAAACCAGTGATAAATGCTATGTGGGACTGGATGAGAATACCCGGTTAAAACTGGTAATAAAAGAGCAGGCAGAAACATTTATTTTGAATGACTGGGGCTGTGGCAGCATGACCCTGGTGGCAAAAAGCAACGGCAGATTTGTCACTTTAGAGGAGGATACAGATATCATCAAGGCAGACAAAAAAGAGGCGTTTGGCTGGTTTGTCCGTGAGTTGTGGAATTTGAAGTGGGAAAAAAGCAGTTTTACACTGGAAAGCTGGAATAAGAAGCAGGTAATTGTGGATAAAGATGGTCATTTTTCCATCTGCGTGGATAATCCGCCGGCAAGATTTGAGATAGAGATCGTAAAAGACGGGAAAACTGCTGCGGAGAAAACAGCAAAAGAAGCTGATCATGTGATAGCAGTCATTGGCTGCAATCCGGTCATCAACAGCAAAGAGGAAGTTGACCGCACCACGATTGTACTTCCGACGGAGCAGGAAGAACTGGTAAAACGGGTGGCAGCAGTGAATCCGAACACCATTGTGGCTTTGATCAGCAACTATCCGTATGCCATCGGTGAATTGGAGAAAAATGTTCCGGCGATCCTGCTGTCTGCATCGGGCAGTCAGGAACTTGGACACGGAATCGCAGATGTGCTGACCGGAAAAGCAGCAGCTGCGGGACGATTAAATATGACATGGTACCGTTCGGATGAAGATCTGCCGGATATGAACGACTATGATATCATTCAGGGAAAACGCACTTACCAGTATTTTGACAGAGAAGTGCTCTATCCGTTTGGATATGGTCTGACTTATGCAGCATTTTCCTACGAAAAAATGCAGATCAAAAAAGAACGCGGCTGTATCAAAGTGAGCTGTTTTATCAAAAATACTGGGGAAAGAAGTGCTGATGAAATAGTACAGCTTTATGTGCATAAAAAGGGTTCCCGTGTGCAGCGTCCGATCCGGCAGCTTGTTGGGTTTGAGCGCATTCATGATATTCAGCCCAAAGAAACCAGAAAGGTCACATTTATGGTACAGTTGTGGGAGTTAGAATACTATGATGTGATCTCAGAGCGCATGATCTTAGAAGACGGAACATATCAATTTATGGCAGGCGCGTCATCACAGGATATCCGCTTAGAACAGAGTATTGAAATTGATGGAACGCATGCCGGAAAAAGAAATCCGTTCCAGGCAACTGCTGCCGACTGTTATGATGCATATGACCACATGTTTTTACATCGGGGAATCAACGGTTCATCCTGTGTGATCCCTGGCTGTGCCGGAGATGACCCGGATGAGATGAAAGAACAGCCGGTGAGTGGAAAGTTAATTTATCATGATTTTGTATTCAGCAAAAAGCCGCTCAGGCTGAACATCACGTTAAAAGTATTAGAACCGGTCAAGGTGACTGTGACAGGGAAAAATGTCGCAACGGTCACTGCAGAGCCGGTGGACTGTTACCGGATGTTAGAGATGGATCTGCCGGAAAATTTTATTGAAACCGGAAAACCGGAAACCATTCAGATCCAGGTGGAGGGAAAATGTAAGATATCCAAATTTGTGTTTGCCTAATAAAAAATTCACAATTGAACCGTGCGCAGTGAAGTGTTATAGTATGTTCTGGATGATATTCCGTATACAGGAAATCATACCAGAACATATTTTTTATCAGAAAAAGAGAATAAAACCAGGAAAACCGCTTGTATCCGTCAGTCGACGGAATGAGACAGTCGCATGCTGCTTCACAAAACGGGGAGTGAAATCCGGTTCACATTTTGCTCCGCCAGACAAAGGGGGAAAATCCCCTGTCCGTCAGAGGAGGATTGCATGCAGATCAGTTTTATTGGCGCCGGGAAGGTCGGCGTGTCACTTGGAAAATATTTTATCAGTAAGGGCAGGAAAGTAGGAGGTTATTATAGTCTGAGCCCAAAGTCTGCCGCATGGGCGGCAAATTTTACAAACACAAAGCAATATCAAAGTATCGAAGAAATCATTAGCAGCAGCGACATGATCTTTTTTACCGTGCCCGATGATAAAATCGGGGAAGTATGGGAGGTGGCAAAACCGTATGCCCACGGTAAAATCATTGCACACTGCAGCGGGATTCACAGTTCAAACATCTTTTCTGATATAGATCGTACTGGTAGTATGGCCTATTCTATTCATCCACTCTGTGCCGTCAGTGACAGGGAAACATCCTGGCAGGCACTTGGTGACGTACTGTTCACCATTGAGGGGGATGAGCGAAATATCTCCAATATCCAGAACATGTTTGCGCAGATGGGAAACCGGACGTGTTTTATTTCTGCGGAAAACAAAATCAAATATCATGCAGCGGCATCTCTGGCATCGAACCACATGACAGCGGTATTTTTTATGGCGCAAAAACTATTCTTAGAGTGTGGTTTTTCAATGCAGCAGGCAAACGAGGAATTGTACCGGCTTGCAAAAGGCAATCTGGAAAATATCCACGCGCAGGGATGTATTAATTCCCTGACCGGACCTGTGGAGCGCGGGGACAAAAATACCGTACAGAAACATATGGATGCATTAGATGCTGACATGAAAAATGCCTATCTGGAAAATGCAAAGCAGCTTTTAGAGATCGCAGAGCAGAAAAATCCGGACAGAGATTATGCGGCAATGAGAGAAATTCTCATGCCGACAGAGATTGGAGAATGACAATGAAAAACACAGTAGTAACTTTGCAGAAGCAAAAACACGAGCACGATAAAATCACGATGGTGACGGCTTACGATTACACGACCGCGAAGATCATGGATGAATCCGGCGTGAATACGATCTTAGTCGGGGATTCACTTGGCATGGTCATGCTTGGCTATGAGGATACGTTATCCGTGACCATGGAAGATATGATCCATCACACGGCAGCAGTGACCAGAGGTGCAAAAAATGCATTTGTTGTTGCAGATATGCCGTTTATGTCCTATCAGACTTCCGTCTATGATGCAGTGGTAAACGCTGGGCGTCTGATGAAAGAGGGCAGGGCAAACGCAGTCAAATTAGAGGGCGGCGTGGAATTTGCCCCACATATCAAGGCAATCGCACAGGCATCAATCCCGGTTGTTGCACATCTTGGACTGACGCCGCAGTCGGTCAATGCGTTTGGCGGATTTAAAGTGCAGGGAAAAGACATTGAGGCGGCACAGAAGCTGATCGAGGATGCAAAAGCAGTCGAGGAGGCAGGTGCATGCATGGTCGTATTAGAATGTGTACCGGCAAAACTGGCAAAGAAAATCACGGAAATGCTGAAAGTTCCGACCATCGGTATCGGTGCAGGCGCAGACTGTGACGGACAGGTGCTTGTTTATCAGGATCTGCTTGCCATGTATGGGGATTTCCGTCCAAAATTCGTAAAAGTATTTGCAAATGTCGGCGATGCAATGCGTGAGGGAATGGCGGCATACATCAAAGAAACCAAAGAGGGAACTTTCCCTTCGGCAGAGCATTGTTTTAAAATAGACGATTCCGTGATCGAAAAATTATATTAGGAGGAACATACACATGAAAATCGTATCAACCATAAATGAAGTGAGAGAACAGGTAAAAGAATGGAAAAAAGAAGGGAATACGATCGGGTTTGTTCCGACCATGGGATATTTGCATGAAGGTCATGCGCTGTCTCTTATACACATCTGACGCTGCCGACGAAG
>ENA-OZIA01000434-OZIA01000434.1-human-gut-metagenome-genome-assembly--contig:-NODE-434-length-12962-cov-5.448051_pt1 | contig 12962 bp, 10 predicted proteins | sample MGYA00244052_ERZ653698 | MGnify/ENA primary metagenome ERZ653698 (study PRJEB26926, sample SAMN06165337) | human gut metagenome | biome: ENVO:00009003; feature: ENVO:2100002; material: ENVO:00002003...
CATGCCTAGTCTCGTGGGCTCGGAGACGTGTATAAGAGACAGATGTTAACGCCATGCTGTCCAAGAGCAGGTCCAACTGGAGGAGCAGGTGTAGCCTTGCCAGCAGGAATCTGCAATTTGATATATCCTTCTACTTTCTTTGCCATTTGGAATTGCCTCCTTAATCCAATGTTTCAGGCATAATCTCATGCCTGCGCACAGATCCTGGTCTGTGCTTTAATTGTTAAGTTTTACATCTGCGAAACTTATTTCTACCGGCGTCTCGCGGCCGAACAATTCAACATTGATCGTCACACTCTGCTTTCCGTGATTCATCGCCTGGATCACTCCGATAGTGTCTTTCCAGACACCTCCGGTAACCACAACGGTGTCTCCCTCTGTAAAGTCAACTTCAATGTTCTCTTTCTTGATTCCCAAAGGTTTCATTTCCATATCGGTAAGCGGAACCGGCTTGCTTCCCGGACCAACAAATCCGGTAACACCACGGGTATTTCTGACAACATACCATGTGTCGTCATTCATAACCATATTGATAAGAACGTATCCCGGAAACATTTTCTTTGATACGGATTTTTTTGCGCCATTTTTCATTTCGACAACATCCTGCATCGGAACGCGGACCTCTAAGATCTGATCTTCCAGATGTCTGTTTTCAATTGTCTTGTCAATGTTCGCTTTTACCTTATTCTCATATCCTGAGTAGGTATGAACAACATACCAGTGTGCCTCTGCCATAAATCACTCTGCCTCCATTAAAAATTAAAACCAACAAGGAAATCAACGCCATACTGAATTGCGAAATCCAAAAGCGCGATGATAAGACCTAATACAACGGATACAGCAATAACCGCTGTGGTCTGTCTTACAAGTGATTGTTTCTCCGGCCAAATAATCTTTTTGAATTCAGCCGAAAGACCGGTAAACCAGCTCTCTTTTGGAGCCTTGTCTAACTTCTCGGTTTCTCCCATTTTTTCACTCCTTTGCCACGCGCGTCTTATTTGGTTTCTTTGTGTAACGTATGGGTCTTGCAGAATCTGCAATACTTTTTGGTTTCCATCCTGTCAGGATGAGCTTTTTTGTCTTTTGTCATGTTGTAGTTACGGTTTTTGCATTCCGTACATGCCAATGTTATTTTTGTGCGCACAACTTCCACCTCCATTAAAATTCTTTGTGCTTTTTTCTGCCCCGGTCTCCGTAGTGAGACGTTTTTTAAGGATCAGCGACAGTCCTTAAAAAAAGGCATAAAAAAAAGACCTACTTCCATCGCCTGTCTACTATATCATATCCACTTGTTTCCGTCAATCTTTTTTTGTATATTATACCCTTTTAAACCTTTTTGATTATTTTTTCCTATTTCACATTTTTTTCTCAAATGGTATAATATTTTTATATAGTTAGACCGAAATACTTTTAAAGAATCTTTAAAAATATAATTAAAATCCCCACATTTATCATGCCAGGCGGCAAGGATGCTGTCCTATAACCTGATAAATGTATATATTTCATGGAAGAAAGGAGGGGTTTTCTTGGCTGCTATTGACAGTGCCTATCATTATTATTTAAGCACTTATGGCACTTCGAAGGTATCGCGTTATGATACCCATAAGAAGAGTCAGCTTCGTGCTGTCTATAATCAGATTGTAAAAACAAATAAAGATACTCCTCTGTATAAAATTCCAGATTCCACGGATGTGAAAAAATTTGCGATTGACCTGAAAGAACATACCCGTTCGATCCAGAATGTAATCGCTGCCCTTTCTGACAACGACGAGGGGATTGAAAATGTATTCAACAAAAAAGTTGCAAAGTCTTCCGACGAATCTTCTGTCAATGTTACCTACATTGGTGAGGATCAGAGTCTCGATAATTCTTTGCATTTTGATGTGGAGGTAAAACAGCTTGCAGCCCCACAGATCAATGTCGGAAAGTTTCTTTACCCTGATGAATGCGATTTCAAAACAGGTACTTACACATTCGATATATCAACTGATTTAAGTTCATATGAGTTTCAGTATACCGTAAGCAGAAATGATGACAACCAGCATATTCTTGAAAAGCTTGCACGCCTGGTCAATTCTTCAGGTGCCGGGATTCATGCCGATCTTGCCAAAAATGCCAGTAACAAGATTGCCCTGCGTTTAACTTCAAGTCAGACCGGTCTTGCAGACGGTCAGTCCTATCTGTTTGAAGTTACCCCAAGTTCCGATCATGCATCCGCAAAAGCAATGCAGACACTCGGTATTGATTGTGTTACCCAGACAGCGAGTAATTCTTCTTTCTTATTAAACGGTACGGAGCATGCATCTCTGTCAAATACTTTTACTGTCAACAATGCTTTTGAACTGACACTGAATAAACCAAGCTCCCAGGCAAACCCTGTACAGATCGGCTTTAAAACAACAGCTGACTCCATTGTAGACAATGTCCAGTCTCTGGTAAATGTATACAACAATCTGATCCAGTTAAGCTATCGCTATGACAGCACACAGGAAGCAGATAAACTGCGGCGCGATTTTACACAGGTGGTAAAACCTTATTACAATGAATTTGAGTCGTTTGGATTAAAACTTTCAGATGACGGTGCCATCAAGGTCGATACACATCTTCTGACGGATGCAGTCACTTCCGCGGATGCAAAAGAATGCTTTGCAACATTAAATAAGTTTAAAAACGATCTCGGAACGACCGCCGGAACCGTCTCTGTTGACCCGTTAAATTATGCAAGCAAAACGATGATCACTTACAAAAAACCAGGTCATAAGAATTTTTCCTGCCCTTACCTGACCTCCGTTTATTCCGGAATGATGTTAGACAGATATTGCTAAACGGACACTTACAGATTTTCTGTAGTGTCCGTTTAATATTCCAATATCCCAGATGCAACTTCAGATTATGCATCTTTCGCACTGATCATGTACTATATATCATTTTCCTGATTTTCATTTTCTTCTATAATATCCAGCATCGTATTTATTCTCTCTATATAATTGTGATGCTCCCTTACTTTTCGATAACCATTTTCTGCGATTGCCAGACGTTCTTCCTCATGTGCCAGATAATATTCTGCTTTTTCACAAAGATCATTGATTCCGTCAAAGCATACCAGGTCTTCCCCCTCTTTAAAATAATATGGTATTTCCGCCTGATAATTTGTCATCAGAAAGCCTCCTGCCCCAAGCACATCCCATACCCTGAGTGGTATGCCGCTCTTGATATTCGGAATCGTAAAATTCAGATTAATCTTTGACATACGAAAAACCTGCGGCAGCTCACTCCAGTAATCAACCGAACCACAGTACTGAATCCGCAACATATCACTTATATCACTGTTACTGTACACATTGACATGATAACGTTTTGACAGTTCGATCAATGCACGTCTGCGCTCCACTTCCGCAATTTTAAATCCAAGTACGGTCGTCTGAAAGATCAGTCCAAGATCCGAAAACGACCCTTCTGATTTTTCCAGTTCAAAATATTCCTGAAGTTTTTCCAGTATATCCGTGGTCAGCATAGATTCCACAATATTTGCACCACTGATATTTAACTGTGCCTCGATCACTGCGTCAAAATACCCCCGTAGATATTCTGGCAGCCTGCTTTTTATCTTATCATAAGAATTTCTTTCATAAAGGCTTCCAACAAATGCGATATCCCCTTTGTATTTCTGTATTTCCGGCGAATTTGCAATCACCATATCCATCCGGTTTGTATCTACCGCAAGCGGAAGATACCAGATATGCTCTACTCCCATCTCCCGAAATTCCAGATAATTTGTCTTATCAAAGGTAAATATATAATTGCAGGGATGAAAAATGGATTCGTGATACATACTGATCAGCGGATTGTCACAGCTCCACGATACATATTTTATTCCCATCTTCTGACAGACATTCGAGATCAGTGCAAAATAATTGACCGTAAATACCATATCATAATGCGTTTCCTGTATTTTGTGCTCAATTATTTTTTCAAATTCCGGATCGATATCATAATTGCCAAGATGCTGTTCGATATTATCCACCGTATGCCCCAGTAATAAAAAAGTCTGCTCTATGTCTCTGTAATTATAAGCTTTCCAGCGATACATTAATATGTGCATAATAATCTCCATTCCTGTGCCGTGTCAGCCAAAATAACGTTTTCATCTGTATGTAAAACCTGTTGCAGGGAGGGAATGAGAACCTCCGCTCTACATCCAGGCTTCCCGTATCCACTCCGCTCTGCTTTTCCACGTATGATGCTCTTTTGCTGACTGATATCCACAGTCTGCCATCCTTTGTGTGGACTGCATGTGTCCGAACAGATCAAATACACGTTCCGGCAGGGTACGGATCTCATTTCTTGAAAACATCACAAGCTCTTTTCCATCCGTAAATTCTCTTCGTAGATAAGTGGAATCATCCGTCACAACTGCTGCCCCCGCAAGCATTCCATTAAAAATACGGTCATGTGCTCCGGCTTTAAACCAGGTCATCGTATTCAGGACAATCTTGCTATCGTTCATCAGTGGCAATATTTCCGGCGCAAGTACTTTTCCACCATACACCAGATACGGATTGTCACTCCACTCACACTGATCCCAGCCTGTTCCATATGCCGTTACCCGTATTCCGTTTTCCACCAGAATACGGACAGCCTGTTCACGGAAAAATGACGTGGCATACGAGTCAATAAAACGCATCTGCACGATGATCTCATGAATACGCTGTTCTGAAATATCATTCCGCTTATATTTTAAATATTCTTCTATCACATCCTCTGTTGTCCGGTCAGGATGATGCACCAGTTCTGACAGCACAGCCTGTGCCATCTCCTCTCCATCGACTTCCGGGATGGAAGACAGATCCGGTATCATCTTCGCAACTGTGTAGATCGGAAGTGCCCCCGCATATAAAACATCGATTCCACGCTCCGCGAGCGGCTTATGCCTGCTGCCAAGTTCCACCCCGGCATGTGGCAGAAAATCCGTATACCGGATATTTTTGAAATATCTGCGGATATACCGGACATGGTTGCGGTCCGTGCACAGCACAACAGATGTTGCCGGTGCATTCTGCAGTGGTTTTTCATAGTGAAACGGATGATCCATCAGGATATTGATATATGGAATATTGTAAGTTTCCCAGAGATTTGGCTCTTCTTCCGCAGAACCTGCTCTTTTTGATCCTGCTGTACTTTGGAAAATGTCCTGCTTCAAAAGCATCCCTGTTCCGGTCATGCCTGCCGGAAGTGACAGATTATATCCCAGGTTATTAAACGTCACACAGAAAAACCTCTGATCTTTTTTTGCACCATCTCCGATACATTCAATCAGCGCCTGCTTGCTCACCTCTTCGAGACGGGCATCATAGGTAAAGGAAGCATATCCCATGGATTCAAAGGCATTTTTCAGTTCCTGGGTGAATAAGTCGAGGGTGTCGTAGACACCGGTGATGTAAATGATGGTTGTCTGCATGGTGGTCTCCTGTACTTTTTATAGATTTATTTTTTCTATACTGCAGCTATGCCTTTTATAATCATCCTTTGTGGAATCTGTGCTGTCGTAATTGATTCCAGCCAGGATCACTTGTCCATGATAATCTTTCAGGCTCTGCATGTACTGCTTCTTTTTTATCTGTGCAATCGCTGCATCTGACGATTTATCCCATTTTAATTCCACCACGATCGCTGGCACATCTCTAAATTTTCTCGGGACAAACACAATGTCAGCAAATCCCTTTCCCCCGGCGAGTTCCCGATACATCACATAATCTTTTCTTGCAGCATAATATGCCAGCGAAAGCACACATGACATAGAGTTTTCATCATTATACTTTAAAATGGATATATTTTCCTGATGTACCTGCTCGATCATTTCCGCAACATATTCTTCTTTTCCATCTATAGTTGCCTGAAGCAGTGTTTCAGAATTACGAATCGCATCCATGACCGGTTCCCATCCGCCATCCTCTATGCAGTTAATAAACTCTTTCTGCACCTCCTGGTTTGGAATAGAAACAGTCTTGTTCTCAAAATCGTAGGTCAGATATCCCAAATGCACTAAAAGCGTAAATACATCATCTACGCTCGCAAATGTGGACATATCATTCTGAAATTTATCTGGATTAATTTTAATATGACTGCCTGAAATAAGCTGCGTAACTAACGCTTTCAGGTGATACATATCCATCTGGATATATTTTTTTAATGCCTCATATGTCTCTGTCTTCGTCCAATAACTGTCAAAGTCATGTCCCAGCAATGACATAACAACCGATCTTGGATTATAAATCTGAATTCCCTTTAAATCATATCCATCGTACCACTGTTTCATTCTGTCATAAGGCATACCATATGACACACACAGACTTTGAACTTCCTCTTCCGTAAACCCGGTAAATTCAGCGAGTTCCCTTTGATTGGTCATGGAATATTCATCAAACATATTGAGAGCTGAATGCTCGCCATACTTTTTAATCGGCAGTATTCCCGTCATATAAGCCAACGCAATATATGGCTTATCTTTCATCCACAGGCGCAAGAAATCCAGATATTTTTTCTGCGCTTCATCATCCCCCGGATACTTTCGAAATATGCAATCCCACTCGTCGATAATGATGATAAATTTCTGTTTTTTCTGACTATAGATGTTCTCTAATACATCAATAAGATCTTCCCGGTCAAAACAGTCTACATCTCCGTATTCCCACCTGATATCCCACAAAAGCCTCTTTTGCAGGTAATCGATCATTCCGTCCACTGTCTGCGCACGGCTGAGAAAGTCAAGCATATTGACATGAAGGACATTATATTTATTCAGATTTGCCTCAAAACTTTCATCCTGTGCAATCTTATAATCCGCAAACATGCTTTTCGAATCACATCCCTTGCTATAATAAGCTACAAGCATATTTGCAGTCATAGATTTTCCAAAACGGCGAGGTCTGCTTACGCATATATTCTGATGTTCGGTATTCAGATTCTGATTCATTTCAGAAATCAGCATGGTTTTATCCACATATATCTTGGAATTAAGTGCTTTCTGAAATTCTTCATTTCCCGGATTTAAATATATTCCCATTCTAATCTCCATTCTGCATTTGAAAAATTATATTTTTCACTCTGTTTCTCCAATAAGCTGACTATAACAAATTTAACTGTTTATCAATTTTAAACGTTTTTTTGCCGGCTCATAATTACCGCACTTCTGATAATAATACTTTGCCTCACTGATTTTCTCCAGGCATTCATAAATAACTCCAACATTATAATAAGCTGCATAGGAATTTACTCCCGCCATCCTGCAGTCCCGGTGTTTGGCCGCTTTCAAAAATTCTCCAACTGCTGCATCAAACATAGCGTTGTTCATATAAATGAGTCCCATCAGGAACTGAAAATCCGCACTATTTCCAAATTCTTCATAAATATTTTCAAAGAAAAGTGCTTCCCCGGCGCGTCCGCTGTTGATCAAGGCATAGCCGTAGGTTTCCACCATATCGATGACATATTCTAACTTTGGTTCAAGGTCATAACTGAGCCCATGGGCGAACCAGAAGCATGCCTCGTTATAATCTTCTGCCATGTAATAGCTTTTTCCAAGCTGATACAATAGATACGGGATCTGCTGCTCTTTTTTTGCATCCGTAATTTTGGATTTCTGCTCTGCATCCGTATCCTGCTTTGCGATATTCTGATCTAACTGCGTGGCATGTGCTTCGGCATCCCATCCTGAATTCTTTAATTCCTGCTCTAACAGTCTTATGTTGCGCAGCGCTTTTGCCTTTTTTTCTTTCTTCGGAAGATCATAACCCGTATGGCCGATGACGACCGGTGCTTCGTATGTACGATATTCCTTTTCGTCACAGGCAGTTACCTGCTCATGGATTCTTCCCGTGTAATGAAAACTTTCTTTTGCAAAAATGCGGTTGATCCACTCTTTATTTTCCTGCTTTCCATCTTTTCCGGAAATAATATTGATTCTCCGGATCCTGCCAACCTCACCTGGATGTTCGGCAATCATTTTCTCTAACTGTACCCGATCAATCTGCTGTAAATATTCATCGCTGTCAATAACCATCACATATGGATTCGTTGCTTTTGAAACCGCAAAATTCTTTGCTGCCGAAAAATCATCGCACCATGGGAAATCATAGATATTTTCCGTATATTCTGCGGCGATTTTTTTTGTCTGATCTGTCGATCCGGTATCTACTACGACCAGTTCAAATCCGGTGTTCTGGAATGATTTCAGGCAGCGTGCCAGATTGTGTTCTTCATTTTTGGTGATGATGCAGACTGATAACATGTGGTTGTTCTCCTGTGTGCCGATCGCTATATTGGTGGGCATATTCACTCCTCCCTGTCTGTCCCAATCAAAACTTTTTTGCCTTCAAATGCAAATCCATAATGATATATCTGTTCCTTTCTGATTCCTTTATCAAGCAGGTCTGCATCGTATTTTTTCTCACAGATCTGCTTTAAGGCAGACAGAACTGTCTCTTGAATACTTTTTTCCTTTCGTGGATTTCGAACTTTGAATTCTAAAATAACTGCTTTGCATTCCTTTGAATTTTTCGGTTCTAACATTACATCATATCTGCCAAACCCACTTTCACGGTTGGATTTAAGGTAATATCTATCCCGCAGGTCAACAAGCAGACCTAATATAAAACCATGGTAAAAACGCTCAGGCTCTGCCCCAGATGCCCTCTCTCCGGTGTCGAAATAACTAAATGTCTGTATAGCAATTCGATTCATGTATTCATTCATCGCATCCACATCACCAAGTAACATTGCCCTTACAAAATCATTGTAATCTGGTTGTACAGGAGCAAACCAGTCATGTACCATACCCTGAAACATTAACTTTACTTCCAGATTCGTCAACGCAAGCTGGTATTTCGGCATCTTCCCCTCCTCAATATCCTGATACGTTTCATAAGATAATACTTTCAAATATCCACTCGCCAGCAAAAGACTCCAAACTGCTTTTTCATTTCCATTTAATTGATTGTATACAATCTGCTCTTCAATTTCTGACCAGATGTATTCTCCGCACAATAATTTTTCAAATTTTTCCTTAATTGTACGGTTTCCTTCCTGAATCAATTTTCCTACCAGACTATTTGCACTTGTATTTGCCCAAAATGTTTTGTATAACTGTGTATCGAGATAATTTAAAATTGACCATGGATTATAAATATCTTTGTGTTCCCCAAAAATGAAACCATCGTACCATCTTTTTACCTCTTTTTTTTCTTTCTCAAGACCATACTGTTCCAATGCATCAAAGACTTCCTTCTCTGTAAAACCAAATACAGAAGCATATTCATTTGATGTAGTCGTAACTATCTTTAAGTTATTCAAATCTGAAAAAACGGATTCCTTACTTACTCTTGTGATTCCCGTCATAATTCCACGTTCCAGTGCCGGATTTGTCTTAAATGTCGAATTAAACAGGCTTCGGGTGAATGCGACAAGTTCATCCCAGTAACCATCCACAAATGCTTCCTGCATGGGTGTATCATATTCGTCTAACAAAATGATAACTTTTTTTCCATAATATCTATACAGGAAATCTGATAACTGATATAAAGAAGATGTCGCATCCGTCTCTTTTATATTTTCCTCCAACATACGCTCATAATATGCTCTGTCGGCATCTGTAAGCTTTTCACTGTCTTTAATATAACAAAACTTTATATATATGTTTCTTAACACCTCACACATCTTTTGTTTTGTTTTCTCATAATCTCTCTCTTTAATCCGCGCAAATGACAGACTGATGACAGGATAAGTTCCCTGCAGCTCACGGTATTTTTCTTCTTTCCAGATCGCCAGATGTTCAAACAAATCTGACCTGCCGGCATAGTCTATGGAAAAGAACTGCTCCACCATACTCATTGTAAGTGTCTTTCCAAAACGACGCGGACGGGTGATCAAAGTCGCACTGTCCCCGCAATCCCACCATTCTTTAATAAAAGGCGTTTTATCTATATAAAAATAGTTTCCCTGGATGATTGTGGAAAAATCCTGTATACCGATCGCTATATTTCCAGACATTGTAACCTCCCTGCTTTTCAGACTGATATTGTGCATTCCTTTTTGTTGTGATAAATTAATAATATACCATTTTTGTTTATTATACCATACGTAACCTTTTTACCAGGAGAATTTCGATCTATGAAAAAAGTAAGTGTCATCATCCCATGTTTTAATGCAACAAAATATCTTCCGAAATGCTTTATGTCACTTGTACAGCAGACAATCGGAATTGACCAGATCGAACTGATCTTTGTAGACGATGCATCCACAGATGAGGATGCTACCTGGAACATGCTGCAGGAATTTGAACGCGCCTATCCGGAAAGCATTATGATCTTAAAACTTGAGGAAAATATGCGCCAGGGCGGTGCAAGAAATGTTGCCCTGCAGTATGCAACAGGCGAATATATTGCATTTGTTGACGCTGATGACTTTGTCTCTGAAAATTTTCTGTTGGAAACTTATGAAAAAGCCAAAGAATCGGATGCTGATATCATCCAGTTTGAATATTTTTATTATACAGACCGTCTGGGTGCCGTGGACTCCGGTCGGAACATTACGCCGGAAGTGATTGAAATTTCTTCTGTCAGTGACCGAAAAAGATTTCTAATCTCAGAAAAAGTTACCTATGGCTGCTGGAATAAACTTTACCGCCACACTCTGCTGAATGAGGCTCATACAGCCTACGCAGAACATGTCATTTATGAGGAGCCACTTTTTGTATACCCGCTTTTATATTTTGCAAATAAAATCGTAATCTTAAACGATGCCTACTATTATTACAGACAAAATGATTCTGGAACCATGCGAAATGATATGAGACAGGAAGAAACCCTAAAAATGCATGCCGACGTCCAGCTTGCTGTCTGGAATTTCATGAAAAAAACTCCATTTTTCAAAGAATACTATGATGAAATCAAACTATATTTTCTCCATACCTATCTGTATGAGACACTGTATTTTGCAAAACTCCGGGGTTTTCAACCTTCCTATTCTTTCTATAAAGAATTAGAAAAAACGGTGATCACAGAGGTGCCGGATTATTCTCAGTCTGTGTACAGTGCTCTGATTCCGAAACAGCTGGAGCTGTATCGGATGATTGGGGAGGGGATGACAGAGGAAAAGTTCGGAGGGTATTGGGAGCGGCTGTGAGCTGCTACCGGTTACTCATGATGATTTGTTACCCCAAAATTTTCTACTGATGATCAACTGAGTATTGATATCCTCTTCCAGCCTGAAATGCCAAAATTATAATTTCAATATTTTTAGCTGAATATTCACGATATTTAAAAAATATAACATCGTTTCTACAAAATTATCAACAACTTCTTTCTGATTATTTAAAATAGGATAACTATCAGGATCACTAAACAAATAACTTCTAATTAATTGTGTTACAAATTCCTCATTAATAAGCGCCACTCTCTCTGCATTATCAACTTTTTTTAATTGTAACGGTTTATGTCTGAGTAACCAAAATGCAAGATATGCATGAATAACATTCCATTTTAATATTGCATGCGCAACAACCGCAGATATTCATCACTTTCTTTGATAATTGTCTGTTTTTAACCACTCCTGATGATGACATGCGGAATATCTTGTTATCCTAAAGATATTAAAAAAAGACCTGTTTCTAAAAGAGATGAACAGTAGGCTGCGTTATTACATATCAAGCCGCCTCCCTATTGATACCTTTCCCTCCACATTGTTCCCGAAAGCATATTCTTCAAAAATAATTTAATGAGATACTATTTTTATCTCATAATCTGCATTGCAATAATAACTTGGTGCTATTTTGATATAGTATGTTCCAGGTGAAAGTGACTCCCAAATGCCAGAAACACTTTTCTGATCATTTCCATGAATCTCCATTTCACTATCCTCATTTTGATTTTGAAGTTTTTCTCCAGAATCCACGCTATATAATGAAATTTTCCAATATGCATATCCACTATCCATCGGTTCATGTGAAAATACCAATTCTAACGTTGACATATTATCCAAGGTAAACTTATAAAAGTCTATATCATTTTCAGACTGTATATTGCCTCTTACCTCTGAGTTTATGTTTATAGTAGTTGCTACATCATAATCATCATTATTTTCACTCTCTGTTTCCACCTGCTCCACCTCAGACTGTATACAAAACTTATAATCTATATCAGACCAATAGTGACTGACAACACGAAGATAATAGTTACCTGCAGGCAGCCTCACATAATCAGAATAACTGCTCGCATTTTCTCCTGTAGAATCAATTTCAGTAATTGTACCATCATAATCTCCCAGTAAAACTGCTTTCCACAAAACATTGTTCTCATTAACTTTATCATGCGAAAAGGCAATACGAATCTTCTGCTTTTCTGGCAATGTAAATTTATAATAGTCCTGATCATTCTCAGTGGTTAAATTTCCTATATACTCAGTGTTAACATTAATATCCATTGCCTGTGTAGTCAAATCATCATTTGGTTCTATCTCATATGTATCATCTTCTTCCTCAAACATTACCATTAATGTATATTTTTCCGATGAATGAGAATAACTTGATACCTTTATATAATATGTGCCAGGCATTACTCTGACAGCACTGGAATTTTTTTCAGACTCCTCACCTGTCACATCCATGCTAACCTTTTCCGATTCATCTAACCCCATTAATCCAACTTTCCATAAAACATTCCTCTCATCTATTTTAGGATGTTGCAGATTAAGAACAATTTTTCCCTTTTGATCCAGACGTATTTTATAATAATCCACATCTTCTTCATCCCGCAATCTTCCAGTATATTTTACATTACAATCAATCTCATTTGCAGAACTAATTTCATTATTAGGTTCCTGCTCCTGTTCCGTAATGCTCCCCTTATCAACTGCATCAAGTCTGTCTCTTATACACATCTCCGAGCCCCACGAGACTAGGCATGATCTCG
>ENA-OZIA01000446-OZIA01000446.1-human-gut-metagenome-genome-assembly--contig:-NODE-446-length-12810-cov-5.270169_pt1 | contig 12810 bp, 9 predicted proteins | sample MGYA00244052_ERZ653698 | MGnify/ENA primary metagenome ERZ653698 (study PRJEB26926, sample SAMN06165337) | human gut metagenome | biome: ENVO:00009003; feature: ENVO:2100002; material: ENVO:00002003...
GGCTCGGAGATGTGTATAAGAGACAGCAATGGTAATGACCGTTACATGGATAAAACCGTGGATCACTGTAATCAGAACTGATGGCGCATTATTCTCTACATCGCTGATTGTTGTGGTGACGGTAGAGGTCAGATTCCCCAAACTATGACTGTTAAAGTAGCCCATCGGCATATACTTCATCCTGTCGCCTATATGGATGCGCTTATCCGCGCACATAAAATAGCCAACTCTTGTTTGAGAAAAGTCTGAAATATAACTACAAACGATTTTTCCAATCACTCCTGCCAAAAGAAGCAGAAACGCGAACAAAATATCCCGCCCTTTGATTCCTTCCACCAATCCGTTGAGGATCAGAAAAAGAGCGCCGATCTGAAACATATCCAAGATTGAGTGCAGCAAGCTGAACACCACTGACTTTTTCAAAACCCCTTTCCAGTGTCCAGAAAAAGCATAGATTTTCTTTAAGGCAGTAATCATGCTGTTGCACCTCCTTCATCTCGGCTCCCAATATGAGCTTGCCACATTTCTTTATAGAGCGGGCATTTTTTCAGAAGTTCCTCATGCGTGCCGGTTGCCTCGATTCGCCCTTGATTCACCACCACAAGCTGATCCGCACCTGTCACTGTATATAGTCGATGAGCAACCATAATCAGCGTTTTGCCCTGTACCAATTTAGAAATAGCTTCTTGAATCAGGCTTTCATTTTCAGGGTCAAGGTAGGCTGTTGCCTCGTCGAAGATAATAATAGGAGCATCTTTCAACATAGCTCTGGCGATGGCAATTCGCTGTCGTTCACCACCCGATAAGTGGCCGCCTGCACCGCCCACAATTGTGTCATACCCATGCTCCAGGTCCATGATGAAGTCATGGCAGCCACACTTTCGGGCGACATCTTCCACTTCTTGATCGGTAGCCGACAACCTCCCCATACGAATGTTTTCACGGATACTTTCATCAAACAAAAAATTGTCCTGTGCTACATAACTGACTTCATCCATCAACTGTGCGAAAGGAATCTCTTTGATATTCTTTCCGCCGAAAATAACCTTTCCCTTTGTAGTATCCCAAAATCCAGCCATGAGCTTTGCGATTGTTGATTTACCAGAGCCGGAAGGACCGACAATCGCTGAAACCGTACTGGGGTTTATTTCAAAGGATACATTTTTTAAGACGTCCGTTTCATTATAAGCGAAGGAAACATTTTCAAACCGATAGGCTGTTCCATCTAGCACAACATTTTTTTCTGGACGACTCAGTTCTGGCTTCTCAATAAAATCCCGTATTTGGTCAAGGCAGGCTTTCACCATATTAAATTGTTCAGAGTATTTTCCTACTCGCATAAGCGGAGCAATAAATCCAATGGGAAGGATAATACAGGTGATAAAATCTGACAGAGGTAATGTTCCCGTCATATAAAGCCATGCTCCAATCGGTAACGTCCCCAACAATGTTGTAGGCATTACAGCCTGAATGACTGCTGACCAAAGCCAGCTCTGCTTCCACCAAGCCAGAGTGCTGTCATGAAAGAAATTGATAGCACCTGTAAATTTACTATAAGAGGTATTTCCCTGATTAAATGCCTTAATAACCTCTATCCCGTTTACATATTCAACCAGTGTACTGTTCATTGCGTTCTGCGATTTCATATAAGTAGTGCTTTTATTTACATAGTCTTTCATCATTCCAATATATCCCAAAAGGCCGAGAGGAATTGTTATCAATGCGGCTAATCCCATACGCCAATCAAGGATAAATACCAATATAATACAACACAAGGGCGCTACTATGTTAGAAGTTATCTCTGGCATGAAATGCGCCATCGAATCCTCCAATTTAGAAACCGTATCTGCCATCAAATTTTTGAAATTCCCCGTTGGTGTATCCAGCATGATACCCATAGGAACACGAAGCATTTTATCTGCAATCGTACTGCGAATATTTTTCAGTATTTTATATGTGGCCTTATGAGACATGAAAGATGACTGATATGTAAGCCACAATTTCAGCACCTGACCACCTAAAGCGACTACAAATAGAATCAATACATTCTGAATAGTAGCTGTTTTGTTAAATAACCCAGAGACTAATAACGATACTGCAATGAATGGAGCCATACCGAATAATTCCCCCAGTGTCGCAAGAAAGGTTGAAAAGTATAATTGTTTTTTATTATCTCCGGCATAATCCAACAACTGCTGAATTGCTCCTGGTTTTGTTTTTTTCTCCATGAAAAGTCCTCCTCAAAAAAGTTAGAAAAAACTAACCGATATGCAAAAATAAATGGCAACAGCCACTTATTTAATCGGAAGCCCTAATACACCATACCATCCATAATGCTGGAATTTGATGATATTTTTTACATAATCCTCCGCTTTTTCATAAGGAACGTCGTGCAAAATACACTCGCATAGTGCAGTAATATATCCATGCGTCAAAATGTGTATTTCTATATCGCTTGGCAGACATTTAGCATATCCAGCTTCATATGCCGCTTTTACAAATTGGGCATTTTGCTTCGTATATTGATCTGCAATTTCTTCTATAAAGTTTTCAACGCGAGAACCTTTGCTGTATTTCAACAGGAGTTGATATTCTTCAAAATGTTCATACATGTAGTTAACATATTTCATAGCCTGCATGTATGACGATTCAATAGAATCCCTCTCTATGGCTTCTTTGATTCCAACCGTATCATAAGACTCCACATTGTCCAAAAAATCTAACGTATAATGGTAAACATCTTCAATCAACGCAAAAAACAACGCCTCTTTATCCTTGAAGTGACGATATACAGCACCTGTTGTAACCTTTGCTGCGGCAACAATATCTTTAAGCTGTGCTGCTTGAAAACCCTTTTTTAAAAATTCCGCTTTCGCACATTCCATAATTCGTTCTCTTGTTAAGTCGGAACAATAACTCAAATTTATGCCTCCTTTAATAAACGATTTCTTTTTGATAATTCATTTATCTTCAAAAAGAAGATTATCATATTTGCTCCATATTGTCAATAATTATTGAACGTTGGAGAGGCGTTTGCATTAACATAATCGTTAGAAACTAATATATAAAATCTTATATTTTATATATGATTTCATAGTTTACTATTTCTTTTGCTCTATTGTTAATATTACTATAAATGAGCAAATTTGAAAAATTGCACAAAACTACACTGCGAATTTCATAAATGAATCAAAATCATTGCTTTCCTTTGCGCATTGAAAAAGATAACGATACTTTTCCAGCTGAATGGTATCACAGATTTCGTGATATCCAGTTTCAAACGAACAGAACCTACCAGTACCCACTGCACACATGAAATGTGCCAGTGACATAAGCAGCCAGTACCTTTTGATTCCCTGTGCAGAGCGTATCTGATAGCTGTCCAGTGCCAGTTTATCCTTACACTGGCGGAAAAATACTTCAATCGGCCATCGACACACATACCAGGAAAGAATCTCCTGTGTAGATAGGGCTGCGTTTGTACTGATGAAAGCACGCAATGCTTTGGGATTACCAAATGCTTTTTCCGGATAACTCAAAAGAACTACCGCATTTTCTATGCCGTTGAGGTTTCCCTCGTACCGGTACACATAATAGTTTCGTTTTTTGACTGTCACAAGGTCAAATTCACGATGTGTAACAGACAATTCGGCGGCCAGTTCACGAAGTTTCTTTTTCATTCCCGATGGATACAGCAAACGGTTTGTTTTCAAAGCACCGATGGTATGGAACCCTCTCTGTGCAAAGGTATTGATTATCTTTTCAGAAACATACCAGCAGTCGCAAAGAAAATAGGACATTACCGGTGGAACAGGCAGCTCCTTTGCAATGCTTTGTACAATGTCAATCTTGGAAATTGACTTATTGTACATTACAAAAGCATAGTTCAGAACAATGCCATTGCAGGAAAGCATAACAGCAACTGCCTGATGCCCGTAGTCCTGTTTTCCCTTTAAATGGGATTGGTGAAAATACGCATCTTCAATCGGATGTAAAGCCCGTGACGAAGGCTTTGTCTTTGAAGCAATCGTATCGTCCACAATGCAGAAAACAGGCTTTCCGGTGCGTGCTGCTTCTGAATAAATAATCTCAATGACAGAGCATTTTAACGTATCTGAAAGTAATGAATCATCCCATTTTCCGGAATTGAGAAAATGGGCAATCGTCGTTCTGTGGCAGGAACTGTTTTTAGCAAAGTCCGTAGTTTTTCCATGATATCCTAAAATGAAAATACTGATTAGGATACTCATAAGATGGTTTATTACTCGGTTCGAATAAAATTTGCATAAGTTTAATTTTTTAAACTGGTTGTATATGAATGAGGAATGATGTATAGTATTTGCGAGAGACACCTTCTTTCGTAAATGTTGCAAATGTTTGTTTAGGCACTTTCATTATACAACACACGGAATCGAGGTGTCTTTCTTTTATGCAAAATCACGAACTTGCTCATTTATAGTAGTAAAAATATTTTAGCATAAACAAAGAAATGCCACAAGAGAAGGTAGTGCTGCAAAGAGACCCTTATTATGGAATAGATACTGGAATCTGAATATTCAAGACCATAGTAAAAGTGAATAAAAAAACATATAAATATTAGATGTAAATTATTGACGTTAACCAAATGGAATTATATAATAAAAATATAATGAAGTTGGGGAAAAGCCTTAGCGCGGAGTAAAAATAGTTTTTGACTTTTAGCCCCTGATATCATATTATAAAAATAATGCATGTTTCCAGTAATATGGAATTAAAAGGGAAATCGGTGTAAGTCCGATACGGTCCCGCCACTGTAAAAGGGAGTTTTTTATCATATATGTCACTGCTGAAAAGGCGGGAAGACGATAAAATGCGATGAACTTAAGTCAGGAGACCTGCTTGCATTAGAAAAGGTTATTTCTTACGGTGTATTAAGAAAGGCTTTATTTTTATACCTAAAATACATTTTAAGAAGAGGATCTTTTTTACTTCAGGAAGGGATGTGAGAAAAGAAAATTTGAATTTTTATACAAATACGACAGAAAGGTAAAAAAGGAATGAAAAAGATAATTAGTTTTATATTGACAATGATTATGCTGCTTACCTGCACCAGTATTTCAGTTATGGCATCTGATGTCCAGAGTGATACAGCAGATCAGGATGAAAAAATGACAATAGGAGTGTCTGTATATAATCTGAATGATGCGGAAGTAAGAGAGTTTAGAAATTATTTTGAAAATTATGTCGGTATGGCTTTTGAAGTTGAGTTTTTATATTCTTCCAGTATAAGCACTGCAGAAGAAGAAATCAGCTTTATAAATGAGCTTCATGAAAGAAATGTAAAGGGAATTATTTCTTTCCTTTCCTCTGATCTTGAAGAAGTTCTTCCGGTATGCGAAGAATATGGTATGTATTATGTGCGTGGTTCAGGAACGATCAGTGATGAAATGTATGAGAAAGTAAAGGATAATCCTTACTTTCTGGGAACGATAGGAACATCTGTTGAAACAGAAAAGGATGCGGCTGCCAATATGGCGGAGTATTTTGCTTCAGAGGATCAGAATAATCAGAATCATTACATAATAGCATGTGGAGGATCTGCCATCGGTAATGAGATGCATCGTCTGAGAACGATAGGTATTCTGAATAAGCTTCAGGAAGCATATGGTCTGTCATATGAGAAGTCTGTAGAAGAACTGGTGAATACGCAGGATACGGAAGAAATTGAAACAGGCAGTGATATTAAGATTACTCTGGTTCCGGGTTATCCAAAAGATCATCTGGATGAAAAGCTGGCTGCTCCGCTGAATACAGGAGAGTATAATGTTATTCTGAGTGTAGTGAGCGCAAGTGATTTTATCAAGGTAATTGATGCTTATGAAGAAGAGAACAGTACAGATGTATTGTTGGGGTCAATTGATTGTTTTACAGAAGATACATACGAAATGTTTAACAAGAAGGGATATAACGGCAAGGAAAGAATCGACTATCTTGTAGGAAAATATGGTGCTATCGTTGCACCATCATTTGTTGCTATGAAGAATGCTCTGGAAGGCTTTGCAGAAGATTACCGTGAAGATGGAAGTGCTTTCCGGCTGCAGCAGTCATTTTGGACAGCGGATTCAGTAGATGAGTTTAATAAGCAGTATGTGTTATCTATTGGAATGTATGATAATACATATAGTGTAGAGGACATGATGGGAGTTCTGAAATCCTATACACCGGAAACAAATTTTGAAGAATTCCAGAAATTTACGGAAAAATAGATAGAAAATAAAAGTCTGAAATAATTGACGTATGCATGATAGTATGTTATGATAAAGAAGTATTCATACGGCCATTTGATGATTTTAGAGATAAGTTCAGACCAGCAGAAGCGTCCTGCTGGTCTGATTAAAAGGGAAACCGGTGTAAATCCGGTACGATCCCGTCACTGTGATAGTTGTTTTTCAGCTGCATACCACTGGAAGATATTTTCTGGGAAGGTGCTGAAAGTATATAGGCTTAAGTCAGGAGACCTGCTTATTTCTAGTAAAAGAGATTCTTGCGGACGACGAGAAATCCTGATTAAGAGTTACAACTTCATGTGTTGCATATATATGTTTGATTCTTTAACGGTAAGATTTCGTGACGGATGCGGGAGCATCTGTCTTTTTTTCGCTCAAAATCACAGGAATGGACAGTATGAGAAGGAAGAAAAACAAAAAAGAAACAAAAACAACGAAGAAACAAAAAAAGAAAGGAAGAAAAGGATGAAAAAAACAAAAAGAGAATTACTTGTGTTAGCAGCAGCAACAACAGTTGCGTTATCGATGGGAGTCACTGTACAGGCGAAAGGTGATGAGAAGGTTTTAAACTTCGGATGTCAGATGTACACAGATGGATGTGTAAACAGTGCAAATGATGAAAACGGTGGATGGAATGCTATGAGATATGGTATTGCTGAAGCATTATTTAAATTCGATGACAATATGGAAGTTATCCCGTGGCTTGCTGAGAGTTATGAAGTAAATGACGATCATACAGAATGGACGATCAAGCTGAAAGACGGAATTAAATTCTCTGACGGATGCGATTTAACTCCGACAAAGGTAAAAGAGTATTTTGATCACATGAAAGAGGTAGGACCTTCCGGATCTGCCAAACCGGAGAAATATCTGGAATTTGAAGCAGAAGTTACTGTAGATGATGATGCAAATACAATTAACATCAAAACAAGCAAACCATATGCAAACCTTGTAGGACAGCTCTGCCATCCAACAATGGGAATTACAGATGTAGAACATATTGAAAACTATGATAACGGAATTATTGGAACAGGTCCATACAAGATTGAAGAATTCAATGGTGTAGGTGTTGGTTATACATTAGCTGCAAATGAGTATTATCGTGAAGATGTCCCATACGATAAAGTCAATCTGCTGTTCATGGGAGATAACTCCGCAAAAACAATGGCACTTCAGAGCGGTCAGGTAGACCTGGTTGAGAACATTACAAACGTAGCAGATATTCAGGACTTCCAGGATAACGATGACTATACTGTTGATATCGCATCAGGTGTACGTTGTGGATTTGCATGGATGAACTTTGACGGTGTTCTTGGAAACAAAACACTTCGTCAGGCAATCCTGATGGCAATTGATAATGATACAATCTGTAATTCCAGAACAATCGGTGGACTTTATACACCAGGATTCTCCGTACTGCCTTCTACTCTGAACTATGACTATGACAAACTGGAAAATCCATATACCTATGATCCGGAAAAAGCAAAACAGATTCTGGATGATGCAGGAATCGTTGATACAGACGGAGATGGAATCCGTGAACTGGATGGTCAGAATATCAACCTCAGATATATTTCTTATGAAAACCGTCTTCTGAATGACTTTGCAGATGCTCAGGCACAGTATCTTGCAGAAATCGGTATTGGTGTTGTTCCTGAATACGGAAGCTCAGATGATCAGTGGAGTAAACTTGCAGCACTGGATTATGACTTTAATAACAATAACTGGATCACTGTTGGTACCGGAGATCCTCTGGCATATATGGCTAACTGGGCAACTGATACCAGCTACTGCGCATACTCCAACCCGGACTATGACAAGTTATATGAAGAATTAAAAGGTGAAATGGATCCGGAAAAGAGAAAAGATCTGATCTTCCAGATGCAGCAGATTCTGGTAGATGATGCAGCGGTTCTGATTGATGGATACTACAACTCATCTATGATCTACAGTAAGAAAGTTGGTTCTGCACATATCCATACAGCAGATTACTACTGGCTGTCAACAGAAATTACTCCTGCAGAATAAGAAAAGTCTGCGAATTGTGAAGTTACTGAATAGTTACAAACAGAAATAAAAAGAGGTGTCTTTTTTGAGTAAAAAGCAAATAATCAAGCGTTTATTACAGATTGTGATCGTATTGATCGGTATCAGCTTTATTACATTTGCACTGACCTTTATGTCACCAGGTGACCCTGTACGAAACATGTACACGGCAACCGGTGTAATGCCTACTGAAGAAATGGTTCAGGAGACACGCGAGGAACTTGGTCTGAATGATCCGTTTCTGGTGCAGTATACCAGATGGCTTAAGAACTGTCTGAAAGGTGACTTTGGCAAATCATACAGCTTAAATAAACCAGTTACAGAACTTCTTGCAGCCAGATTATGGCCGACTTTGAAACTTACATTAATGGCCATGATCCTTATGCTGGTTATTTCTGTACCTTTAGGTATGTTGTCTGCCATATATAAAGATAAATGGATCGATTATCTCGTCCGGGGAATTACATTCCTCGGATGTGCGATGCCTAACTTCTGGGTTGGACTTCTGTTAATGCTGGCATTCTGTGTTTATATCAATGCATTTCCGGTTATCAGTTCTGCGGGAGACTTTAAGAGTCTGTTTCTTCCGGCTTTGACACTTGCGATTGCAATGTCTTCCAAATATACCAGACAGGTAAGAACAGCGGTGCTGGATGAACTGAGTCAGGATTATGTGATCGGTGCACAGGCAAGAGGAGTAAAGAAATCAAAGATTATCTGGGGCAATGTATTTCCAAATTCATTGCTTCCGCTGATCACAATGTTTGGTCTTTCCATAGGATCACTTCTTGGAGGAACCAGTGTTGTAGAAGTAATCTTCTCTTATCCGGGTCTTGGAAACCTTGCAGTTTCAGCAATCACATCCAGTGATTACAATCTGATCCAGGGATATGTATTATGGCTTGCCCTGATTTATATGGTCATTAACCTGATCGTTGATGCATCTTATGTTTATATTGATCCACGTATGCGTTTAAAGGAGTAGAATCATGAAAAAGAAAAACAGATTTTTAGCAAATAAAACTTTTGTCGTGTTTTCTATTCTTGCAGTCTGTATTATTCTGACAGCAGTATTTGCACCGGTGGTAACCAGAGGGGTTGACCCGTTAAAAGGTTCTCTGGTAGATGCACTGCTTCCGCCATGCAAGGAACATATTTTTGGAACCGACAAAATGGGCAGGGATATTTTTTCAAGAGTTATTTATGGAGCACGTGCATCTTTGTCAGCAACCTTTGGTGTTGTTGCCCTGATCTTCCTGGTAGGAACCGTTACCGGAGTCCTTGCAGGATATTTCGGTGGTGTCATTGATGCTGTTATTATGCGAATTGCAGATATGATGCTTGCTTTCCCTGGACTGGTACTTGCTCTTGCTGTTGCAGGTATCATGGGTGCAAGTATTAAAAATGCGATCATCGCTATTGTAGTAGTAAGCTGGACCAAATATGCGCGTCTGGCACGAAGCCTAGTTATGAAGATCCGTGACAGGGATTATGTATCAGCAGCGATCGTTACCGGTTCCAAAACACCGTATATGCTGTTTCGATATATGCTTCCAAATGCACTTCCTACACTGATCATCACTGCTGCGACAGATATTGGTTCCATGATGCTGGAACTGGCGGCAATGTCCTTCCTGGGATTTGGCGCGAAGCCGCCGGCACCGGAATGGGGTTATATGCTGAATGAAGGAAGAGCGTGTATGCAGTCCGCTCCGTGGCTGATGATCTTCCCGGGTCTTGCTATTTTTGTAGTAGTTGTTGTATTTAATATGCTTGGGGATTCCATCCGTGATATCCTCGATCCAAGAAATGAGTAGGAGGAATAAACATGCTGAAATTAGATAATGTGACAATCTCCTACAAAAATGTTCCAACTGTTCAGAATTTTAATCTGGATATGAAAGAGGGACAGATCGTTTCTCTGGTAGGAGAATCCGGAAGTGGAAAAACCACTGTTATCCGTGCGGTTCTGGGACTTCTTGCAGGTGGCGGTAAGGTCACAGAAGGAAGTATTACGTTTGAAGGAGAAGACCTCTTATCTTATACACCGGAACAGTGGAGAAAACTTCGTGGTTCTGATATTTCCATGATTTTTCAGGACAGTGGTGCAATGATGAATCCGACACGTAAAGTCGGAAAGGTATTCACAGAATATATCCTTACTCATGAGAACATTTCCAAGAAAGAGGCATGGAGTAAGGGAATTGCAATGCTGGAGCGAATGAGACTTCCGTCTCCAGATAATATTATGGAATCTTATCCTTTCCAGTTATCCGGTGGTATGAGACAGCGAGTTGGTATTGCGATGGGAATGACTTATCAGCCGAAGCTTCTTCTTGCAGATGAACCGACTTCTGCACTGGATGTAACAACGCAGGCACAGATCGTGCGTCAGATGATGAAGCTTAGAGATGATTATCATACAGGCATTATTGTAGTAACCCATAATCTGGGTGTAGCTGCCTACATGTCAGATTATATTGTTGTAATGAAGAACGGAAGAATGGAAGACCAGGGAACAAGAGAGTATATTCTGAAAGAATCAAAGAACGAATATACCAGAAAACTTCTGGAAGCAGTTCCATCCCGGGGAGGTGAACGATATGTCTGAAAAAAGAGAAGTCATACTGGAAGCGAAACATGTAACCAGAAGATTTGCGGCATCACATGGACGTACTCTGCTGGCGAACAATGACATCAATCTGAAAATGTACAAAGGCGAAACACTGGGTCTTGTAGGAGAATCCGGATGTGGTAAGAGTACATTTATGAGATTTCTGGTTTCTCTTGATACACCTTCAGAGGGTGAGATTCTGTACCGCGGTACAGATATCACGAAATTAAAGGGAGAAGAACTGAGAAATAACCGTCAGAACATTCAGATGGTATTTCAGGACCCGACCTTATCTTTTAATCCGAAAATGAACATTCGTGATATTGTGTGCGAACCTTTGATGAATTTCAAAAAGATTAAGAAATCTGAGAAGGATGCTGTCTGCAGAAAACTTCTTGAGATGGTAGAATTACCGGGAGATTTTGCGGATCGTTATCCTCACAATATGAGTGGTGGACAGCGTCAGCGTGTTGCAATCGCGAGAGCACTGGCACTGGAACCGGAAATCGTTGTTCTGGATGAAGCAACTTCCGCTCTTGATGTTTCTGTTCAGAAAACAGTGATCGAACTGATCACGAAGCTTCAGAGGGAAAAGAACATCACATTTGGTTTTATCTGTCATGATATTGCACTGGTTCAGTTAGTGGCACATCAGGTAGCAGTTATGTATCTTGGAAATCTCGTAGAGGTTCTTCCGGGAAAAGATCTTGATATGAAAGCAATGCATCCATATACAAAAGCACTGATGGGGGCAGTATTTGATATTAATATGGATTTTTCCAAACCAATCGAGAGTATTGAAAGCGAGGCTCCGAGCCCACTGGATCTTCCACAGGGATGTCCGTTCCAGGGAAGATGTGAGCATTGCATGGATATCTGCAAAAAGGAGAATCCGCATCTTGTAGAAGTGGAAAATGGACACAGTGTTGCCTGCCATTTGTTCCAAAAGGGCAGTAAATAATGAAAAAAGATAGTCTGATCTCTGAAAATATAGGAAAAGCATTATTACTTTTTGTACTTCCACTGATTGCGGGAAGCTTGATCCAGCAGTTGTACACAACGGTTGATGCGGTTATTGTTGGTCAGTTTAGCGGAAAAATCGGACTTGCAGCAATTGACTCTGTGCATACGCTTTTTAAATTTCCGCTTAATTTTATGAACGGACTTGCAACAGGTGCGACGATTATGATCTCCAGATATTTTGGAGCAAAAGATAAAGAAGGACTGCATTGCGCAGTGCGGACAGCTCTTTTGCTTGCCGGTATTCTGGGAATTATCTGTGCAGCAGCCGGTGCTGTTTTTTCTCCATGGCTGCTTGATATCATGTCTGTTCCGGAAGAAGTTCGTGCAGGATCACTAATCTACTGCCGCATTTATTTTGGCGGAATATGGGCAATGATCCTTTATAACATGATGGCAGGAGTCCTGCGAGCGTTTGGAGATTCTAAAAAGCCATTATATGTACTGGTCGTATGCAGTGTGGTCAATATTGTTGCAGATCTCATACTGGTAGGACTTCTGCATACTGGTGTTGGAGGAGCGGCAGCAGCTACTGTACTTTCTCAGATTGTAAGTGTTGTACTTACCGCATATTTTCTTGTGAAATCTGATTTCCTGGAAGAAAAGATAGGAATCAGAACTATGAGAATCTGCAAAGAGCATATGGGGATGATGGTAAAAAAAGGTTTCCCGTTAGCTCTTCAATCTATGTTGTTTCCAATTGCCAATTCTATTGTTCAGGCAAGTGTCAACACAATGGGAACTGACAGTATTGCGGCATGGGGAATTTGTGATAAACTGGATTTACTGATCTGGCTGATCGCGGATTCTATGGTCTGTCTCTTATACACATCTCCGAGCCCACGAGACTAGGCATGATCTCGT
>ENA-OZIA01000451-OZIA01000451.1-human-gut-metagenome-genome-assembly--contig:-NODE-451-length-12746-cov-4.650697_pt1 | contig 12746 bp, 10 predicted proteins | sample MGYA00244052_ERZ653698 | MGnify/ENA primary metagenome ERZ653698 (study PRJEB26926, sample SAMN06165337) | human gut metagenome | biome: ENVO:00009003; feature: ENVO:2100002; material: ENVO:00002003...
AGATCATGCCTAGTCTCGTGGGCTCGGAGATGTGTATAAGAGACAGGTGATGATCGTTGTGTTCCCGCTCCTTGGCCGGTGGCTTGGGCTTTCCGATGCCGCATTCGGTCTCTGGGCCGGTACGGCAGTCAACGATACCTCCAGCGTTGTAGCCACCGGTTACGCTTTCAGCGAAGCAGCCGGTGACTTTGCAACGATGGTCAAGCTGACCCGCACGCTGGCGATCATTCCGGCTGTTCTGGTCTTTGCCGCCATCAACCTGCACCTGAAAAAGAAAGAGAGCGCCCAGGCCAACGGTGTCAAGGTGAGCATCCGTTCCATTTTCCCCTGGTTCATCCTTGCGTTCCTTGCCATGTCCCTGCTGACCAGTCTGGGCCTTCTGCCCGCCGGGCTGGTTTCCGGCCTGAAGACCATCAGCAAGTTTCTGATGGTCGCGGCCCTGGCGGCCATTGGTCTGAACACGAACTTCAAATCTCTCTGCCGTTCCGGCGCAAAGCCCATGCTGCACGGCTTCATCATCTCCACATTGGTCGTTCTGGTCGCCATTGGTGTTGAGTACATGATCGGCATTGCACCCTACGGCACACTGTAACGCTCCTGCCAGCTGAATTTTCCCACAAAGAAAGAGCAGTGCTCTCCAATGGGTCCACCCACCGGAAGCACTGCTCCTTTATTATTCCGCTTTGCTCCACAAACGCGAATTTAGTAACGCAAAAGAAAATATATGACATACACCCAACTAAGTAATCCATGAAAAATCGCCCAACCGACAGACTTCCACGTTGTATAACTAATAACCATAGCTAATGCACTTCCAAAAGTTATTCCCGATTTTACCGTTTTCTTGACATTCGTTGATTTATTATCTTCCATGTTTGTTTCCTCCACAACTTCCGATTTGTTGAACTAAGCCGAGTATACCACACTCTCCCCACAAATACTACCGCACAAAAAACTCCCATGCTCACATCGGAAGATGCTTTGCATGGGAGTTTTTGCTGCGCCTGTTACGGCGTATTGTTACTTATTGAAGGTCTTCTCGTTCAGCAGGCCCTCGCTCTTGGCAACGCAGATGCTGGCAACTGCATCACCCACCACGTTCAGGGAGGTGACCAGCATCTCGATGGGGCGGTTGATGGCCAGGATCAGGGAGTAGGCCAGCAGAGCGCCGTCGTTGACGAAGCCCATGCCGGACAGGATGGTAAACAGGATGACGGCCCCAGCGCCGGGAGCGGCGGGGGTGCCCACAGATGCCAGCAGGGCCAGCAGGGCGACCACGACCAGCTGGCCGGGGGTGACGGTGTAACCGGCACAGCCTGCAATGAACACGGTGGCAATGACCTGCATGATGGCGGTGCCGTCCATGTTGATGGTCATGCCCAGCGGCAGGACGAAGGAAGCGATGCTCTCATCCACGCCGAACTCTTCCTCGCACACCTTGATGTTCAGGGGCAGGGTGGCGGCGCTGGAGGAGGTGGAGAAGCCAAACACTGCCACGTTGGCGATCTTGCGGATGAAGGTGAAAGGGTCCAGCTTGGCACCCAGTGCAATGACCAGCGGGTAGGCAATGATCAGAAAGGCCAGCAGCAGGACCACCGTGACCACCACATAGACCAGCGCGGGCTTGAGGTAATCGATGCCGTAGATGGCGAAGGTTCGGGTCAGCAGCACAAAGACTGCAAAGGGGGCAAAGTTGCTGATGATGAAGTTCAGGAACACGACCACCACATCGTTGACCTCGCCCAGCAGGCGGCGCAGGGTCGCGGTGCGGCTCTCGCCCAGGGTGTTCATGCTCAGGCCGATGGCCACTGCCAGGAACACGCTGGAAAGCACAGCGCCATTGCTGCCAAAGGCAGTGATGATGTTGGAGGGGATGATGTTCAGCACCACGTTCAGGGGGTTGGAACCGGTGGAGCCGCTGGCTTCTGCCAGACCCTCGATGTGGGTGTTGAACAGGCCCATGGAGTAGGTGCCGTAGCCCACACAGCCTGCCAGCAGCAGCGCCAGGAAGGAGCACAGCAGGAACCAGAACAGGGTCTTTGCAGAAATGCGGCCCATGGTGCGGATGTCTGCAATGCTGCCAATGGCCAGCGAAATGGAGGTAAAGACCATGGGGATGATCACCAGCTGCAGCGCCTTGATGAAGAGCTGGCCGATGATGTAGAAGATGCCAAAGGCACGCTCAGCGCCATCGGCGGTGATATCCTGGAACAGCAGGTTGTTGATGGTGGTCCAGGTCTGTGCCTGACCGCTGGCGTTCAGATGCTCCCGCAGGAACATAAAGGCCAGACCGGCCACCAGGCCGCAGACCAGAGAGATCGCCATGCGTTTTGCAAGGGATAATTCGTGCTTCTTTTTTGTTTCCATATCCTTTTCCTCTCACAACACCGGTTTTTGGCTCACACTTTGCCTACTTTAGCACAACTCCCCCTGCAATGCAAGAGAAAATCACGCAAAATACAGCTTTTTTGCAAATAAGTACGACTTTTCTCCGCAAAAATCCCCCGAAAGCACTCTGCCTCCGGGGGATCTGCTCACTTATTTCTTGAACTTGAACACCGGCGTGCCAGCGGCAGCATCGCCGTTTGCAGCAACACTGATCTCCGGCAGGTCATCACTGTTGGTCACGATGAGGGCCGTTGCAGTGGGGTGGCCTGCGGCGCGGATGGCTTCCAGATCCACCTTCAGCAGCGGGGTGCCGGCCTTGACCTTAGCCCCTTCTTTGGTCAGGGAGGTAAAGCCCTGTCCCTTCATCTCCACCGTGTCCATGCCGACATGGATCAGCAGCTCAATGCCGTCATCGCTCATCATACCAACGGCGTGCAGGCTTTCGGGCACCTGCGTAACAGTGCCGTCAAAGGGAGCATAAACGGTGTCGCCGGTGGGCTCCACGCCGCAGCCGGGGCCCAGGATCGCAGAGGCAAAGGTCTCGTCAGGCAGCTGCTCCAGCGGGATCACCTTGCCGTCAATGGGAAGCATGACCGTCATCTTCTGGCCGGAAAATTTCGTCTCGGATGCGGCCTTGCCGCCAAAAAGCTTGTCAAAAAAGCCCATAATACAAACCATCCTTCCACGGTACACAAAGTGCAGTCTTTATCCAGTTAAGAATAGCATATCCGCGCAGGAAATACAATCTGCATCCTGCACAAAGAGACGCGCCGCCGTTTGGCAGGTATGCCCTTACATCAGCTCCAGCAGCTGCTCCACCTCTTCCATCCGGGTGGCCCAGCTGGTGGCAATGCGGACAACGGTGTGGGTATCATCGTACTTCTCCCAGAAGCCGAACTTGGCCTTGCCTTCCAGCGCGGCCAGCTGCTCGTTGGACAACACGATGAACACCTGATTCGTGGGCGAATCCATGAAGAACGAATAGCCCTTTTCGGCCAGTCCCTTCTTGAGCACGGCGGCGGTCTCAATGGCATTTTTGCTGATGGTCTGGTACAGGTCATCGGTGAACAGCACATCAAACTGGATGCCCAGCAGACGGCCCTTTGCCAGCAGAGCGCCCTGCTGCTTGACCATGGTCATAAAGTGAGCCGGTGCGCCGTGGGGGAACACAACTGCCTCGCCGCAGAGCGCACCCACTTTGGTGCCGCCGATGTAGAACACATCGGTCAGGCGGGCCACATCGGCCAGCGTCACATCGGTGCCCTCGGCGGCCAGACCATAGCCCAGACGGGCACCGTCCATAAACAGCGGCATGTGGTACTTATGGCAGACAGCGGACAGCGCTTCCAGCTCTGCCTTGGTGTACAGGGTGCCGTACTCCGACGGGTGGGAGATGTACACCATGCCCGGGAACACGAGGTGGTCCACATTGCCATCGGCATAGAAGGTCCTGCACCAGTCCTCAACAGTCCCGGCATCCAGCTTGCCGTTGGTGTGCGGCAGGCCGATGACCTTGTGGCCCGTGAACTCGATGGCACCGGCCTCGTGAGCGGCCACATGGCCGGTGAATGCAGCCAGCACACCCTCCCAGCGGCGCAGCATCGATGCAATGACGATGGCGTTGCTCTGGGTGCCGCCCGAAATGAACCAGACATCGGCATCCGGTGCGCCGCACGCCGCGCGGATCTTCTCCCGCGCACTGGCGCAATAGGGATCGGTGCCGTAACCGGAGACCTTTTCAAAGTTGGTCTCCACCAGCTTCTGTAAGATCGCCGGATGTGCACCCTCGCAGTAATCGTTTTCAAAATACAGCATATACTTTCCCTCGCTCTGCATTTGCATTCAAGATAAACCTATTATCTGCTTTTTGCGCAGGGTTGTCAATGTGGAACCCCCACACATGCGGGGAAAAGACTTTCATAGGTCTGGTTTTCAAACATCAGATAGGATCACCCCCGCGTGGGCGGGGAAAATGCGTACAGGCAGACAGTGCCGGGGCTTGGGCTGGGATCACCCCCGCGTAGGCGGGGAAAAGAGGCCAGCATTTTCGATGATGGACAGCGTCTCGGGATCACCCCCGCGTGGGCGGGGAAAAGTCAAGGGCACCGGGCAGATCGCGGTGCGGAGCAGGATCACCCCCGCATGGGCGGGGAAAAGACGATGTATTTCGAGGACAAATACTTCTGCCGGGGATCACCCCCGCGTAGGCGGGGAAAAGAGGGTGCTCAGCTCGCTGAAAAAACCGGAATAAGGATCACCCCCGCATGGGCGGGGAAAAGGTTCCATCGTTCATTACCAGGCCGCCGCACACGGGATCACCCCCGCGTGGGCGGGGAAAAGCGTTTCGCGTCGGCCTCGCTGGACGCATACTGGGGATCACCCCCGCGTGGGCGGGGAAAAGGTGGTGCACCGATCAGCACCGAACACCTCTTTAGGATCACCCCCGCGTGGGCGGGGAAAAGGTTGATGAAGCCACCACTCTGGAGCTGGAGCTTGGATCACCCCCGCGTGGGCGGGGAAAAGTGCAAGCATCCGATTCCGGGCACTTCGCCGACGGGATCACCCCCGCGTGGGCGGGGAAAAGATCGGAGAGGTGCGCACATGAAAATTGCAGCGAGGATCACCCCCGCGTGGGCGGGGAAAAGCACCGGACAGGAAACCCAGCTGACCACCGGGCAGGATCACCCCCGCATAGGCGGGGAAAGCCGGTGAAAATCATCTTGTGGCACAGTTGCCAGGGATCACCCCCGCATAGGCGGGGAAAAGTCCATGATTTCGACCAGATAGGGCGTTCTGCTGGGATTACCCCCGCGTGGGCGGGGAAAAGACTTTATGTTCTGCGGTCAGCATCTTGAAATAAGGATCACCCCCGCGTGGGCGGGGAAAAGGCACGGACTTTGATCGTGCAGGACGAACCGCAAGGATCACCCCTGCGTGGGCGGGGAAAAGATCATCGAACCGTCCCTTCTTAAAATAGGTGGAGGATCACCCCCGCGCAGGCGGGGAAAAGCAACGGTGGCCGTCCGGGTAAACGTGCCAGTAAGGATCACTCCCGCACAGGCGGGGAAAAGCCGGCGGGGCGGTTTTTGTTACGTCTGGACACGGGATCACCCCCGCGTAGGCGGGGAAAAGCTGACAGCACAAAGCCAGGCCTCAGCAATGGCAGGATCACCCCCGCGTGGGCGGGGAAAAGGCGGTATTCAGGGCAACACGGACGACGGCGACAGGATCACCCCCGCGTGGGCGGGGAAAAGACCACACTGAAGTCTGGAGAAGTGCGTGAAAAGGGATCACCCCCGCGTGGGCGGGGAAAAGCTCAGGCGCTGCACATGCAGGGTCACGGTGCAGGGATCACCCCCGCATGGGCGGGGAAAAGGTGCACATAATCAGCCTGATCCTCGCCCGTGTAGGATCACCCCCGCGCAGGCGGGGAAAAGATAAGGCAGAGCATCTGGTACAGGACCACATAGGGATCACCCCCGCACAGGCGGGGAAAAGCTCGGCAAGATTTCCGCACCGAACATCGGCCAGGGATCACCCCCGCATAGGCGGGGAAAAGATGTTACCTCTGCGCAAGCACAAAGTCAAGTTTGGATCACCCCCGCGTGGGCGGGGAAAAGTATCTGGCTCCCTTCCTGCCCGGCGTGCAGATGGGATCACCCCCGCATGGGCGGGGAAAAGCAGCTGCTCATAGTACATTACAAGCAGTTCAGAGGATCACCCCCGCGTGGGCGGGGAAAAGAGATTCGGCGACCGCAGCTGCCGCTTTGTCGAGGGATCACCCCCGCGCAGGCGGGGAAAAGGTGTCAATTTGACGAAATAACCATACATACGCAGGATCACCCCCGCGCAGGCGGGGAAAAGCCATTCAACGGGGCAACCGATTTTCGATAGAAAGGATCATCCCCGCGCAGGCGGGGAAAAGCCCGGCATCTCAGCCATGGTCTCCTCCCCTGTGGATAATGGTCATCAGGCCAAGGCCATAGGCCTTGCCCCGGCCAACGCCCTCGCACAGCAGGGCCTTGAAGGCCTCCGGGTCCGTCACCTGCAGAATGCCCTCGTAGGTCACAGCCAGCAGGGTAACGGGCCGGGTGCCGTTTTTCTTGAAGTGATAGGTCTGCTTCCGGGTCACTGCGAACGACCCCTCCGAGACGGCAAAGCCGTGCTTTGCGGCCTGCGCCCACAGCCATTCCTCCTGCTCCACCTCGAGATAGCAGGGTTTCAGGGTACCCCGGGCCGTATGGTCGGCAGAGTCTTTTTTGCTGCGGGTGGGGTTGGCAGTCAGGCGGAACTGCCAGCAGCTGCCTGCTGTCACCCGTTCCAGCAGCGGGTCATAGGGCCGGGTCTCCGGGGGCGCACCGGTGCCGAACTGCGCACACAGGGCGGTCAGGTCCGGCCGTTCCTCACTGAGCAGGAGCAGGTACAGTTTTTCTCCCAGCTGATCCAGCCGCCACAGCCTGCGGCGGCGCGCACCGGCAAAAGCGTTTTCCACCGCACCATGGAATTTCTGGGGCGAGATCAGCGCCACCATGGTCTCACGGCGGGTCGGGTCAAGTTCTGCGCGGGATAGATACATGATTCCTCACCTCAATTCTGCCATTGCGTCATGTTCGGTCGCGCCGGGCATTTCCGGCGGGTTTGTGTTCCACTCCCGCACTGGGCGGAAGCCGTACTGCCGGTGGATGGGACTGAACGACACCGCCAGATCACGCCGGGGCACGGCAGCAGCATCCGCCGGGTCCGCGTCTGCCACGATGCGCAAGGGGGCCCCATTCCTCTGTTTCACCAGCAGCGGTTCTGCCCGCAGGGTATCCAGCAGTTCCCCGGCCCGGATACCAAGGAAGAGCGGCAGGGTGGGCGGGCAGGAACGCCGCCCCAGATACAGCGGGTAGACCGGATATTTCAGGGCCGTTTCCAGCTCCTGTAGCAGGGCGGTGTCCTCGCTTTCCAGCCCCACCAGAAAGACCGCATCCTGCAGGTAATGGCGGTAGGTCACATAGGGAGCCTTGCCTTTTTTCCGATCCTCTTCCCGGTTGGCTGTGTGGAAATCCACCAGCAGGCTGCCCTCCCGGTCAGCACGGACGGCAAAGTGCAGGCCGTTCAGCCGGGCAAGGCCTGCGGCATCGTCCCGGCGCAGGCCCAGTGCCGCCGCCAACAGGCCAATGACACCACTTTTGGTGGGTTCCCGGTTCGTTTTGTGGGTCTCAAATTTGGAATCCGCACCCCACGATTGCAGGGGCGCGGCCAGCCGAAGCAACAGCGTTGCCATGGTCACACCTCATTTCCGGGCAGCTTCTCCTTTACGGCACGTTCCAGCGCGGTGAGCATCTGGTTCAGGGGCATGGCCGGGGCCAGCTCGTCCAGCCCGATGCCCACAGCAAAGCTCTGGGCCGGAGCATCCGCATAGCAGGCATACACCTGCTGCGCATACTGCTTCAGTGCCGTCTTGGAGGGTTCCGCATAGCCCTCTAGGCTCTTGCGCACCGGCTTTTCAAAGGCACCGCAGAGGTTCACAGGCTGATCTTCCCGCAGGGTGACATAGACAGCATCCGGCAGGGTGCGGTTGGCAAAGCTGTTCTGCTTTCCGGTGGGCATGGAGCGGATGAAGGCTTCGCCGAACACCCGGACAGCCTGGGCTGCCTTTTCAGCCCCCAGCAGGTGTACCAGTTCCACCATGTTGACGGTGGCATAGCGATACAGGGTGGAAGAGTTGTACTCCACCGTGCCCAGATGGCCCGCGCCTGCCGAATCCTCCGGGGCACAGTCATCCACGGCGGTGAAGTAATCAAACTCGTTCTGCACGGCATGGGTGGAGATGCTGTGGGCCACCTGAGCGGCGGCATCGTAATTCAGGGAAGGCGCATCTGCCACCATTCTTCCGAACAACGCCATATCTACCGAAGGAGCCGTCCCCAGTGCATCTTTATACTGCTTCGGGTCATTGCAATCTGCAATCGCCAATTCAGCCAATGCTTTGGCCTGGGCCTCGCTCAAAAAGAACAATGTCTTAAGTTTGTCCTCTCCGCTCTTCTCGTCCACCTTAAACCCTGTGTTTTTGACTACTTTCTTTGCCAGTTTAGCTGCGTCCGCATCCGGTGCAAGCAGTTTGATCTGCTTTTCCACCACATCTGCAATCTTTTTGGTTCGGCTGCCGATATCTTCGGCATTCAGCATGTACTCATCTTTGAACATCTCTCGGATCGCGTGCTTCCACGCCTGAGAGGATACCCGGGCGCGGGTGGCACCGCCATAGACAGCCGTCTTGGGGCTGCCGGTATCGTCGCGGTTCACACAGCTGGGCGGCACCGTTTGCAGCACATGAAAATCAACATACAGACGCTTGGTATCCATTTCAATTCTCCTTTTCTTCGGTTTCAGATGTGTCGGCATTCATCTGGTAGAGGTCCCGGCCCCACTGCAGGCGGACATTGGCTGCCTGATCCGGGAACTGGAACCGGTACAGCTCCACAGCCAGCCGGGGGTAATCCAGTTTCAGCTTCGGTTCGTTTCCCCGGAACAGCTGCACCATCCCCCGGAGGTAGTGGGACACCTCGGGCATGGAATCCGCTGTGGCCAGTGCGTTGAACCGGCGCAGGACGCTGCTCTCGGTCCAGTCCTGCGCGGCAGCTGCGGAATTCTGGGCCAGCAGGCGCACCGCCCTGCCCAGCGTGCAGCCCTTTTCATTCATGGAAACGTTCTCTTCTCCCTGCTGGTGCAGGGCGTAGAGAGTCAGGGCAAGGTAGACCGCCCACTCGGCTTCCGATGGTTCCCGGCACTCTCCTGCCGCCGTTTCCCTGCCCCAGAGCTCTTTGGGCAGTTCCTGCAGGAAGCTGCCCCACAGCGCCGGCAGGTCGCCGGGCTGATGCCCAACGCCCCGGCGCAGCTCTGCCAGCCGGGCACGCCGCTGGGGTTTGGGCAGGCTCCACAGCCTGCTCAGCTGTCCGGCCACATAATCATGGATCGCATCCGTTATCATGCTGTTCCTCCTTCTTTCTTCGGATAGAGCTTCCGCAGATCGTACAGGAAGCTATTGTAGGCCTTGGGGGCCGTATACAGAACGGTTTTCTTTTCGTCCTTTTTACCGCCTGTTTTCACCTCGACCCTATGGCCCACAAAGGCGGCATTTCCGGCCCGCTCCACCATCTGGCGGCCCAGCTCTGCGGCCAGTTTGCGGGCTTTCTCCTGCCATTCATCGGCTTTTTCGTCCAGCTTGTCCGTTTCGGGGTCAATGCTCTGCAGCCAAAGCCGGAACGGCTGGTCGATGGTAAAGTAGAACTGGGTGCGGGCGGATTCCGCAGTCGTATCGTTCTTATCTCCCGCCGCAAGGGAGAGCTCCCAGGCAAGGCGGCCGACGCATTGCGCGGCCCGCTCGCAGCGCCCGATCTCATCCCGGATGGGCACTGTCCAGCGCCGTCCCAGTTCTCCCAGCAACGCGGCCTGAAAGGTCAGGCTGTCGCTGAAAGAATCGTTCACGAAGAAATCCTTATCTCCGTACTTCATGCCGCTGATGGCAAAGCGGATCAGCCGCTTGCGTTCCAGCGGACAGTCCGGGTCATTCTGAAGCATTTCCACCCAGCGTACAACGCCGGGCCTGCGGACGCTTTCCCCTTCCTCACAGAACACTGCCGGAAACTCCCGCCAGAACTGCTTTGCCGGGTCGTGACGGCTGGGCACAAAGGTGACCTGCCCGGTCTTTTTGCTCTTTTTGGCATCCGGGTCACGCCAGACGGTCATTTGTTCTGCAAATGCGTTCTCCCGGGGGAAGAAATCGCCGCCCAGCAGAGAAAATCCGGTCACGATTTCCCCCTCTCGGTCGAGCAGGAGCCGCCGGGATTGCAGGGTCAGCAGCTGCGCAGGATTGTCCGGCAGGGCGATTTCTGTGCGCTCTGCACTGTGGAGCTGTTCCAGTTCCCAGCAGGGATGATTCTCCCCCCACAATTCTACGCCATCCTTGAGCAGAGTGAGGTTCAGCATCAAAGTCTCGAACAGGTTGCTGCCCTGCGCCTGAATGTACCCCAGCTTTCCCAGCCAGCCAGCGCCCACCGAGGGCAGACCCTTGCCCTTGGGCTTTGCAGAGGTGTCATCGTAGCCATTCACACTCAGCAGCCAGCGGGCCGCCTGGGCATAAGTCAAACCCTCTTTTCCTTCGCCCGCATAGGATGAGAACAGCCGCAGCTTGTTGCTGCTCTCAGAAAGTTCCCCGTTCAGCTTGGAAGCGGTGTATTCTGTGCCGATCTTCGCTTCCGGCACCTGCCAGAAGGGGCGTTCCGGGTGGAAAAGCCAGAAGCGGTCCCGCCACTGCTCCAGATAGGCCCGGATGGGCGCTTCCGGAAAATGCCCCAGCCGGTACAGCTCCTCCCAGCGGGTCAGGGCATCGTCCGTTTCCTCAAAGGGGGCCGGAATACCGTTTCCATCCACCCGGGAAAACACCGTGTGCAGAACCGCCAGCAGCAACCGCAGCATGGCGGCATCCTGCGTGGGCAGTTCTCCGGCCAGGTCACGGTATTCGTGGGCGTGCAGCAGGGCATCCGGCAGAGAGACTTCCTGCACGGTGTAATCCTGCCCGCGCACCCGCACCCAGCGTTCCTCCAGCAAATTATACTCAATTTGCTTCATTCTCTTCCTCCTTCCGGTAGGTCAGACCGTTTTCACGGTCGTATTGCAGCACCTGCCCGGCAAGCTGTGCGGTCAGGTGGTCATCCAGCAGTAAGATCAGTTCTCCCCGCAGCAGCGGCGACTGCTGCCACAGCCCGAACACTTCCCGGTTCCGGGCTTCCAGTGCGTCGATGGTCTGTTCCACCGACCACCGTTTGCTGAAATATCCGGGCAGGCGCAGCTTCTGCCGTGCAATTTGAAGCGCCAGCTCCGGCTGAGGCGGCTCGTCCGTGGGCACGCAGGCACCGGGATGCCCCGTTTCATCGGGCAGGAAGCAGACATTTCCCGCCGCATCCCGCATCAGCACCAGCACGTCAATGGAAGGGTCACCGTCACGCACCGCCGCGCGGGCACCGTTGTCACTGACAGCACCCACATCATCCATCCAATTGTCCAGCGTATTCAAGGAAGGGCGCTTTCTGTGCTCTTCCGGCGGCAGGATGGTAAAAGTCTTCGCCTTGCCCATTTTGATTTGTTGGGCCTTTTCGTACTTCGCCCGGGCCGCAGTGCTCTGTGGGCTGGCGGGCAGCGGGTCGGGCTCCCAGCCATAGACATCCTGCACCAGCGGGGCAATGTCATGGGGCAGGGTGATGGCGGTGGGCAGGAACTTGCGGGTGCGCCAGAGCAGCCATTCCCCGTAAACCGTCTTGCTGCCCTCGTCGAAGTCCTCCGTCCCAGTGTCCAGCACGGCACAGCGGGCCTGCGCCACCGGCCGGGGACGAGCCCGCCCCTCGTGGCGGTGCAGCCGTCCGATGCGCTGTAAGAGCAGGTCCATGGGGCAGAGCTCTGTGACCAGAAGATCCAGATCGATATCAAGGGATTGCTCGAGCACCTGCGTGCCCACCACAATGAGCTTATCCCGCTGTTCCGGGGTGGAGTGCTTGCCGATGCGCTTCATCAGCGCCTCTTCTTTGGCGGCACGGTCGGGCATAAGGAACTGAGCGTGGAATACCACCACCTCAAACTCCGGCAGTTCTGCCCGCAGACGGGCCGCAATGGCCTGCGCCTTTTTCACGGTATTGACGATCACGCCCGCACAGCCGCCCTCCCGCAAGGCACTGCGCAGAGTGTCAGTCAGCTGTTCCTCGGTCAGCGGGAATGTCTCCACTCTGCGTGGTTCGGTTTCCAGTGGGATAGTCGTCTGCTCCACCTGTTTGCCGTCCGTCCAGGTCAGCAGCGGATAGCCCCGGCAGGTCTGCCATAAGCCGTCCGGGGCGGTTCTTCCATTCAGGTAGGCCCTGACCAGCTCGACCCGGCGCTTGGCGGGCAGGGTAGCGGAAAGCAGGATGGCCGGCGCTTTGTACCGGCCCAGCCAGGTCAGCGCCCGGTCAAGATAGCAGTTCATATAAGCATCGTAGGCGTGGCACTCGTCAATGACCACCACCTTGCCCGCAAGGCCAAGGTGGCGCAGCATCACATGTTTTTGCTGTAATGCTGCCATCAGCAGCTGATCCACCGTGCCGATGACAAAATCAGCCAGCAGTCCCTGCTTATTGCCCCGGAACCATTGATGCACCATCACCCGGCTCTCCGGGTCAGCATCGGGGTCTGCTTCCAGATCTTCCTCCACCCGCACCGTGTCCTGCTGCAATCGGATATAGGCCTCGTTCAGTTCGGCCATGCCGTGGGCCAGCTTGATGGAGTGCTCCAACCCTGTCTCTTATACACATCTGACGCTGCCGACGAAGCTAGAAGTGTAGATC
>ENA-OZIA01000479-OZIA01000479.1-human-gut-metagenome-genome-assembly--contig:-NODE-479-length-12325-cov-5.881092_pt1 | contig 12325 bp, 10 predicted proteins | sample MGYA00244052_ERZ653698 | MGnify/ENA primary metagenome ERZ653698 (study PRJEB26926, sample SAMN06165337) | human gut metagenome | biome: ENVO:00009003; feature: ENVO:2100002; material: ENVO:00002003...
GTCATAAGGCGTTTTTTGATACACAAAGTAGTTAAGCCAATTTTGGAAAAGCAGGCTTGCCGCACCGCGCCAGGTGTCAACGGGCGTTTTTTTGATGTCGTTATCGGGGAAGTAATTGTGCGGCATCTTTATGTCAAGACCCTTTTTTAAATCGCGGAAGTACTCGCGAGCCAAGGTGTCGCTATCATATTCGCAATGACCCGAACAGTAAAAATTGCGACACGCCATATCCGACACGAGATGGACTCCGGCTTCCTCGGAATAAGACAAAATCTGAAGATCCTTTACTCTTATTATATCCTCTTTTCTGTTTTCCGTGTGACGTGAATGCGGAACATAAAAGACATCAGAAAATCCGCGCAAAAGCGGATGATACAAATCAAGCGGTTGATGGCGAAATACGCCGAAAACCTTCTCGGGAAGCAGATGCTTCGGAATACCGTAATTATAGTAAAGCGCAGCCTGCGCTCCCCAGCATATATTAAATGTGGAATACACATTTGTTTTTGCCCAATCAAATATTTTGCAGAGCTCGTCCCAATAATCGACCTCTTCAAAATCCATCATTTCAACCGGTGCGCCGGTAACTATCATACCGTCGAATTTTTCGTCCTTGACATCGTCATAGGTTTTGTAGAATTTGAGCATATGCTCCCTTGACACATTTTTTGAAATATGGCTTTTTACCTGCAGCAAGTCTATTTCAAGCTGAAGCGGAGAATTACTGAGAAGCCTTAAAAGCTGAGTTTCGGTCTCGATTTTTGTAGGCATTAAATTCAGTATTATAATTTTAAGCGGACGAATGTCCTGCTTGACGGCTCTGTCCTCCGTCATAACAAATATATTTTCAAGCTCCAGACTATGATGCGCCGGAAGCTGATTATCTATTTTTATGGGCATACAGCCACCTCTTTCAAGAAGACGAACCTCGGTCTTTTACCCGTTTAAGTTCTGACAAAGTATTATAACATAACACATCACCGTTTGCAATGCCGATACACATAAAAATACCCCGACCGCAGTCGGGGTATTTTAAACTTATTTATTACCGTTTATATCAGCAAACGGGTTTTGTGTTTTCCTCTTCCTCGTCATCCTTACGTTTTTTACGAAGAATTATGAAGAATATAAGTGACAATCCACAAAGGAAAACAGCAGCTGCGGCGAGCGGATTTTCACGGATAAGTTCACCGGTTTTGGATATTACCGGGTTATTCATTATCGGGTTGCCGCTGTCGCTCGGTTTGGTTACCGGAACTTCGCTTGTCGGCTCCTCTACGGGTGTGCCTGGAACAATAGTAATAGTACCGTCGTCGTTAACGACAAAGTCGAGCCATAAGGTATTGGTGCCCTTCGGAACAATTGCAATCTGCGAGCCATCATCAAGTTTAATAACGGTTGTTTCTGTTGCCGTATCACTTACGCTTACCGAGAAAGTAGTCTTGCCGGCTACTTCACCGTTTTCGTCGGTGATTGTTACAACATGGAAACCGTCTTTAATAACGTCAACGCTGTATGCACCGTCTTTTCCTGCCTCAGCCTTGATTTCGCCGAGGTCAATGTCGAGCTTAGCGCCCGGGAAAAGGTTTTTACCGCGATACACATTACCATTCATACCCATACGAACACAAGGATCTTCGTGATCTCCGCCGGGATTTGTGGTGCCCGAAGGATTGGTAGTACCTGAGGGATTAGTGGTGCCTGAAGGATTTGTTGTGCCTGAGGGATCTGTCGGAGCTGTCGGCTCTGTGGGTCTTGTCGGATCCGTCGGAGCTGTCGGCTCTGTGGGTCTTGTAGGCTCGGTAGGTTCTGTGGGATTTGTAGTCGGCTCTGTGGGTCCGAAGCATTTTTTAAATGTGAACACAATGTTCATATCGGTGGTAACCGAATCAAATCTCAACATACCGTACTGCAATTTATCGGTATAATCTTTACCGTTTACCGTGACACGCTCAATGTGGCTGTCAAGCTTTGCAACAGCTCCGAGAGAAAGCGAATCAAAACGGTCAACGGAGAACTTAGCACCGCTTGCAATAAGGTTGCCGTCTTTAAGGACATAACCTCCGTCGTTATACGTTACGGTAATTTCATGGGTATTCGGGACTACAGTTTTAAGCTGTGTTTTACCGATTTCACCTGCCTCGGCGAAAACGCAAAGCTGCATGGTGAATATAAGCAAAACAGACAACAGCACACTGCAAGCCTTTTTCATGAAACCACCTCCTTAAAAATTTTAAAAATCAAAATCTGGCAATGATTATGCAGCAACGTACTCTACGGTGTAAGTCATGTGGCCGACATACTCAGCTATGGGAGCATTGAAGTCAGCGATTGTAACGGTTGTCGAAGACTTAGCAGCGGTGTTAAGCTCGGGATATTCAGCAACATCTCCGCCTGCTACGGTGAAGGTGAGGAATTTATCGGTAGCAGCGTTCGTCATTTTTCCTGCATCTTCAGCAACAGCCGAAACCTTGAGCTTAGCGCCGAGCTTAAGCTGAGAATCAACGGTGTAAGAAGCGTCCTGAGCTGCGGTGTCATTCCAAGCAACTGTGATCTCAGCAGGAATGGTAACGGTGTAGTTTTCGGGATCGTTGTTCTCCTTATCGGTTGTCTTTGTCTTAACCTGAACATCTGCGGTCTTGGGGTCTGATTCCTTGGTTATTGTAGCTGCGAATGAGGGAACTGCTATAGCTGCTATCATCATAACAGCAAGAAGAATTGATACTATCTTTTTCATAATTATAACTCCTTAATGAAATAATGTTTAACTGTTAAACAAATTATTGGTCAACAACTGCTGCTGTGAAGGTAACGGTAGCATCGCTGTAATCTGTGATGGTAGCGTTCCAAGCTGCTGCTGCAACGTCAACGTTAATGTTGTAAGTATTGTTTACTACCTCGGCAGCAGTCTTAACGGAAGTGTCGCCGCTGAAGGCGTAAGGAATGGTATAGCCGTTATCGGTAGCGGGCTTCATTTTGCCGTCGGCAGAAGCAACCGAAACGGAAAGACATTTGCCGGTCTTGAGAGTTGACGTAACATTGTAGGTGAAGGCTGTGGTTTCAGCGCCCCATTTAACGCTCATTTCAGCAGGATATGTTACTGTGAAATAACCGTCTGCGGGAACGTTTGTTGTATCGGTTTTAACGGTTGCGGAACCCGTGCCGCCTGCTGTATCCTGATTGATTTCAGCTGCAAAGGACGGAACAGAAACTGCCGCGAGCATAGCAGCCGCAAGAACTATTGAAAGTAACTTTTTCATAATATAACTCCTTTTAGGATTAAAAAATTAAGCTATCGCTTCAACAGAAGCTGTAAATGTAAGAGTATCTTCATACTCATCAATGGAAACGGATCCCCAGTTTTCCTTAGTAATATTGACATTTACCGAATATGCGCTGTTGGTAACTGTCTCGTGACCGGTTGTTATGTTGGTATCACCGGCTATAGTGTAAGGAAGAAGTCTGCCGCCGCCTGTATGGAGATTTGCGTTGTCCTGAGCTACAGTAACACGAAGGTTATTTCCGCTCACAAGCGTACTCGATACAGTGTAACCGATTTCGGTACTTTCGGTGCCCCAATAAATGGTGGTTTCGGCGGGATAAGAAACGGTAAAGGCACCGCTTATTCCGCTTCGGTCGGTAACTACCGAGGAGTTACCGACGCCACCGGAAGTAGACTGATCTATTGTCGCAGTTGCAGCAAAAGCGGGAACCGATATAGCCAAGAGCATCGCAGCTGCAATGACTATTGAAAGAATTTTTTTCATAATTGGTTCTCCTTGTATTTTGAAAGGGTTTCCGACTCTTAGATTGTAGCGGGAGCTATCGAAACCGTAAGTGTAAGATTGCCCTCGTACTCATCTACCGGAACCTTTGCCCAATCAGCTGAGGCAATGTTTACTGCTGCGTTAACAGCTTCATCTGCAACAACTGCAGAGGCTGAAGTATAAGCTGTGGTGCCTGCTACGCTGAAAGGAAGAGTAGCGGTATTGCCTGATGCGATAGCCTTGAGGTCGGTTGTACCGTCTTCCTTTGCTACCGTAACATTAAGACGGTCGTTTGATTTGAGCTGGCACTTTACGTTGTATGTAAAGTCTGTGCTTTCTACGCCCCAGTAAATAGTGGTTTCTGCCGGGAAGGTTACCGTGTAAGAAGTAGCCTCGGGACCGTCGGGACCGGTTTTTGTAGAAGTAATAACCTTAGCCGTATCGGAGGTATGGTCGCTTGTAAGCGTCTTGTCAGCTGCAAATGACGGAACGGAAACCGCTGCGAGCATTGCCGCCGCAAGAACTATTGAAAGTAATTTTTTCATTGTGGTTATCTCCTTTCAAAATCAAAGGCTTACGGTGAAGGTAAGAGTATCGCTGTACTCGCCGACGATAGCATTGTTCCAATCGTCTGCGGCAACCTTAACCTTGAGGGTAAGTGCCTTTGCGGGATTGATAACGGGGCCGTCAGCTATAAATTCGAGGTTAGAGTCAGCCGAGAAATCGTAAGCCAATGTCTCGTTTGCATCCTCGGTAAGCTTCATAAGTCTTGAGCCCTCAACGCCGATTTTAAGCTTCTGGCCGTATTTAAGGTGAGACTCAACAGAAAATCCGTCAAGAGCTGTTTCCTCTGCGCCCCAGTAAATTGTGGTATCGGCCGGAATTGTAACGGTGTATTTAACAGCGTCGTCTTCGGGAGCATCGGGGCCTGTTTTTGTGGAGGTCTTAACAATAGCTGTACCGGTATTGTCAGTCTCCTTGGTTATGGGGTTAGCTGCAAAAGCGGGAACCGAAGCTGCTGCAAGCATAACCGCTGCAAGTGCGATTGAAATAAGCTTTTTCATTAAAGTAGTCTCCTTTCAATAATTAAACCTCAGCGGTAAAGGTAAGGGTGTCGTTGTAAACATCAACAACAGCTCTGTTCCAGTCCTCGCTGCTTATTGTAACCTTGAGATTTTTTTCAACGGCCGGAGTTTCCTTGTTGCCGTAAACTACGGGGCTGTCTGCCGTGAAAGCGGTGTCGCCCGAAAGAGTATAGGGAAGAGTGTAAACCTCGCCTGCTGCGGCATCGGTCTTCATAGAGCCTGTGCCTGCTACGGTAACCTTGAGAGCCTGGCCTCTCTTGAGGTGAGACTCAACAGAGTAAACAAGATCTGTCTCCTCGGTGCCCCAGTAAATTTCTGTATCTGCCGGAATAGAAACTGTGTATCTGACAGCAACATCCTCAGGCGAATCGGGGCCTGTTTTTGTGGATGTCTTAATTATGGTTGTGCCGGTCTGCTCTGTTTCCTTGGTTATGGGATTAGCTGCAAAAGCGGGAACCGAAACAGCTGCGAGCATAGCCGCTGCGAGTGCGATAGAAATAAGCTTTTTCATAATTTATCTCCTTATATTTATTACGCGTTAGTATATTCTGCCGTAAAGGTAAGAACATCTGTATGCTCACCCGAAGCGGCTTTTTGCCATTCAGCCTCTGCGATGTTCACGGAGAGGTCATAAGACTTCATATAATCGCCCGGTAAAAACGCCATTTGCTCTGCGCCTGTAAGCGTGTAGGCGATAGTCTTTGAGCTGTCCAAAGTGTTGACAAGCTTTGAGCCGTTGAGCGACGAAACAGCCACCTTAACGGTCTTGCCGGGAGACAGCCACATTTTAGTTGCCGTAACCTTACCTATTGCGTAAGAAGTAGCTTCCCACGGTATTTCGGTATCGGCAGGAATTGTAAGCTCATACTCATCCTGTTTGCCCTCGCCGGTAGAAATCTTTACGGAGCCTACGGGGTTCTCTTTGTTCAGCGTAGCCGGAGCCGCGAAAGACGGAACAGTCACGAGCGACAATAAAAGCACTGAGAGCAAAACTGATAATGTTTTCTTCATAGAACCACCTCCTTATGGTCTTGATAAAGCATTTAATTTGTTAATTAACCTTTAGTGTAATCTACGGTATAAGTAAGAGTAGTCGAATACTCGGCTATCGGAGCGTCCGTCCAACCGGAAATCGTCAATGACGGTTTTTGAGCGGGAAGCGCTCCCTCATTTGTACCTGTAAATTCTGTGGAAGTAAAGTTCTGTGAAGTATACGGAAGAGCGTATGTCGATGTTGCTGCATTGGTAAGAGTGTCATTTGCGACAGAAGCGCTGCGTGCTACGGAAACACCAATCTTGCTGCCCGTATCAAGTGAAGACGTAACCTTATAGGAAACATCAACGGCTTCCGTCTCGCCCCAAGGAACATCTATTTCCGCAGGAATTGTAACCTCAAAGAAGTCGTCTGCGGCAAAATGAATATTGATAGTTTTTCTGACAGGCTCGTTTGTTGTCTTGTCAACAGCAACCTCACCGGTAGCATTATCGATAAGCTCTATTGTAATAACATCTTCACTCGTTACGGTAACGCCCGTGACGGTAAACGTAAAGTTTATTGCCTTGGGAGCTGCCGCCGAAGCGGTGTTATTTGCGACATCCGCGGTTTCGGGAGAAGTGTTAAGAGCTTTTGCCGTTACGGTCTTTTCAATCGCACCCGTCATTGCAACGTTGTAATCGAGGGTGTTGCCTGTAGCGTCCTTAAGACCTCCGTTTTTAGAGGTTACACGAAGTGTGTAGCTTCCGTCCGGATAGTTAACGGCATTTGAAAGAGTAAAGACTGCGGTTCCCGTTGTTGCATCCTTATTGAGAGCGACGCTGTCTTTGTCTACCTCCGAAGCAAAGTTCGGGAAAATACGGAGGGTATCTATAATACCGTGGAGAGCTTCGCCGTCCGAGGAATTAACGGTGTTACCGTCGTTAACCTCTTGAACCTGCCTTATATAGCCCTTAAACGAATTGTACTCTTCAACCGCTTCCGTTATTGCGGTGAGGTCCTGAATACCGCTATTGTCCATTTGACCCTTAACGGTATTGTAAAGAGCCGTGTACTTTTCTTCAAGTCTAACAACGCCGCCCTTAACCGTCTTACCGGTGATGTCGTCGGTGTAAGTTTTGATGTTGGCAAGCACCTTGTTAACCGCCTCGGCCGCCTTAGCATAATTCTTATACTGAGGAGCACTTGCAAATTTGTCGGCCTTATCAGTTAAGATATACTTAGCGTAATAATCAAGGTCGTTATACTTTTCGAGGTAGTTTTCAAGCGCCGCGGTCTGACCGGTAGGCATAAGCCTGCAGTCGGTCGTAAGGTCGGTCGCTTTACCGGTCTCGCCGTACATTGAAGCAACAAGAGTGTTAAGGTCTTTAATACCGGTTATAGCGGTACCGGAGTCACTCGTGTAGCCGTCACGGTAAGATTCGAGAAGTCTCAAGCGTTTTGCAACCTTATAAAGGTTTTCCATTTTTGTGACGTTCTCCGTACCGAGCGCCGCAATCGCCTCGTCGGTATAGCGCTCATAAGACTGCTCATACCAATTGATTATGTTCTGTACGTCAGCCGCGGTGATAGAATATGCGCCGTAATTTATAAGCGGCTTCTCTGTTCCGCTCTCATCGGTGCCGATAACAAAACCGGGATAAGGTAAGGCATTGCTGTCTGTTACGGAACCGCCGGTTGCTGCAGCCGGCATAGCCTCAATCAAAGGTTTCAAATCGGCAACCGCAATTTGCGGCTGATCGAGCAAAGTGATGCCGTCGTCGATGCTCTTGTACTTTTGAAGCACGCTGTATGCTCTTGCAACGGACGGTATTGTCTTTTGATAATCCGAAAGCTGCGCATAAAGAGCAAGTGCCTTGTTTATCTTTTCGGTACGAGTGTTCGCTTTATAAATATCAACATCCGCTACCGCGTTTTCAAACTGCATTGAAGTAAGAGACTTAACCTGTGCATAATCGTCGAACGAGACGTCGCCGGTTCTGTTTTGTACGCCTGCGCCGTATGCCGAGGTACCCTGTCTGTATGTAAAGCCGACAGAGCCTATTGTAAAGCTCTTACCGTTCATTTCGGCTGCGCTCTTTCCGTTTACGGACGAATCGTCGTAATTTGACAAGGGCGCTATACCTATGGTAACACGGAAAATGTTGTTAAGGGACTCGGCTTTTTCATCTATACGATAGTTAGAGGTTGCCGAAATACCCTGAACGCCTCTCGAGAACTGGAAGAGCGGAACCATAACATAGCCCTTGTAGTGAGAAAGGGTCAGGTAATCGCCGTCTCCCGTATCTATGCCGTACTCCGAGGTGTAAGCGTAAATTCTTCTCTTGCTTTCATCCTTGGGAGTACATTTAGCCCATTCACCCGTCTTGGGGTTAATGAGATAGAAGTAAGAAGCCGCGTTGTTGCTGCCGAAGTCGAGGGTGTAGTCCTCGGCGGCACCTTCATAGTATGAGCTGATATTAAACGCCATTGAGAATGTGTCAAGCTGAGAGAAGTCTGCGTAGAATACAAGTGCCAGACGGTCGGTTTCGCCTATGTCGTTTTTGGTATACGACTTAGCAAAATCGCCGAGACTCTCAGACGACATATTGTTGGCTCTCAGCGTGGAGTAATCGCCGCTGCTGCTCGGTTCCTTGTCAACAAGTCCCTTTGTAATGCTTATGCAGTTATACCAGCCTTTTCTGTCTTCGGCATACTGGTTATTTATGGTAACCGTTGCGGCGTTTTTGCCCTCAAGGCTGTTTGATGTAATGATTGCCGAAGTACCGTTTTGACGATAGCTTGTAATACCGTTTCTCTGCGGGTCACTACCGAGAGCGCCGGTCGGTATAAGTGTAGGCGTTGCGGTATCCTGAGAGTGCGCCGAAAGTGAAGCAAAGGGAACCTGATATGTCAAATATCCCTTAGAATAGTAGTAATCCTGACCTACCTGGCCGGCATATTTTGAGTTTTCAAATTGCCAGCTTCTGGTGCCTTTTTTCAAGGAATCGAAGTCGCCGAACGGTATAACCTTGTTGTTTGTAAGCGCCTGGCCTATTACAACAGAGTTGTCGGCAAGCTCTTCTTCTATGAAGCTGAAGTACTTTAAGAGCTTCTCCTCTTCCGCTCTGCCGAGCATAGCGAGCTGGCTTAAGTTGAGGCGGATATAAACCTCATAAAGGCTCTTAACAACGGCTTTATCCTCATCGCTTACCGCGAGAGTATTTTCGTCGAAATCGGGAAGCTGCTCAAGCTTCGTTGAAATCATCGGAATGAAATCCTCTGCACCCGAGTTAGCAGAGCCGTAGGTTTTACCGTCTATACAAGCCTGCTTGGCGGTCTTGTACTTTTCCCAAGCCTCGGTCATACCGAGTGCCGCCGCCTTGGTATCGAGCGCAGACTCCTCAAGGAATGAAGCGTCGATTATACCGGATTTTCCGGCTTCTTCGGATTTGTTATATTCCTCAATTGATTTTTTATAACCGGCTATCAAGTCCTCGATATACTTAACGGCGCGGTAATCGTAGGAGTTAGGATCTTCAATGTACTTTTGGCAGGCATTGAAAATAGCGCGCGGAATTTCTGTTTCCTGGTCATAATATGTCTTAACGGGCGTGCCTGTGTTTGTTGCTCCGTTAAGGGTATTTTCGCTGTATTTCTGACCGTCTGTACGGTAGAACAATACATTATCAAGGAAAATCTTTTTACCTACGCTGCCGTTGTTGGTTTCAAGGCTCGTAGAAGCCGGGTCATACGAGCAACCCGTAAACTTAAAGCCGGCGGACATAATATCCTCGATAGCTTTAAAAGCATTTGTACGATTAACTACCGGATCTTCACCCGTACCGATTTTGGTCTTATCGATATAAGCTCTTTTGGGCGAATCGGCTGTTGTCTTGCCACCGTCCGCCGTAGTCATGCACGGAGCGAGCATTGTGCCGCCGTCGATATAGTATTCGCCGCTAGTCCATGATGTCTTGTTAATTCTGAAGGAATAGCGTCTAATAAGCAGAGCATTGGATATCGAAGTACCGGCAGGGTCAACAACTACCGACTGCGAAAGCTTAATTTTCTCGTTATAATACTTGTCGGCATTTGCTTTAGTTTTATCCGAGTTGTTCCACACATACATATCGGACACAGGATTTTTTACACCGAAATCCTCGTTGGATTCCGTGACAACGGAGTCGGTTTCGGAGCACATAAACTGAAGCGGTATGCGGACATATCCCTTGAAATGGTCAAGGTCAACGGTACCGTCGTTTAACATAACCTTTTTCCAGCTGCCGTCCGTTTGCTGCAGGTATAAATATGGGTCCTCACCCATATAGCCTGCTTTTGTGGTGCCGACAGTAGAGTAAATTATATCGCCGTATCTGTTAAAAGCATTATTGCTTTCACTGTAGTCGTTGTCAAAATCCTGTGCAAAATACTTTTCGTTTGAACGAAGGCGGAATGAAAGCCCCGTTACGCTGACCTCGGAAAAGTCGAGATAGTACCAAATCTCGGAAGCACCCGTCGGGTCCCAAGTCTGGCGGCTCCATGACGTATCAAAGGACTGAGGGCTGTCGGGGGTTGCGGCGGACTCGATACGCATTGCGTAGCCGTAGCTGTTGCCCGTGTCTTTAACGCCTACACCATCGGTTCTGCCTTCGAATGAAAGGTGATTACCCTCCTGCATATAGTCAAGTGAGCCTGACGTACTGCGTACATTGTTGACTTCGGCGGTTCTCTCGTTGGTTCCGGCATCCGAAAACGAACCGTGGTCATCTGCGTTACCTTTTTTATCAAAGGTAAGAATTTCACGCATCGCAAGAACGTTGTTTGTAACGGGGGCATAAGCGTCCGCATTGTATACATAAGTCGGAACATCCGAAACGTATGCGTTAACAGCCTCCGAGAACCAGCCGTCGCTGTCGTACGCCGTTATCGTAATATTGTAACGGTGATCGTCAGACAGACCCGCAGGCACCTTTGTTTTGATTTCGTCTGCCGTAATCTCAGCCGCGTACGGTGCGGTACCGGTGGGACTAACCATCTTGCGCAGCAAAACCGTGCTTGTGTGAACCTCGGTATATGTTCCGAGATCAACAAGCTCTAACATATACCCGTCAATTGTTTTTGTGCCGGTTTTGCGCTCGCTAACCTTAGCCGCGGGGAAGCTGACCGTAATTCCGCCGTCGTCATTAAGTGTTGCAGCCGCTTCCCTTTTATCCGATTCGGTAAAGGTCGGTATCGGGTCATATTCGCCCTCGCCGGCCGCGAGAACCATGGGAATCGACGTTACCAAAAGCACTACGCAAAGCAGCACAGCAGTTATGCTTTTTCCGATTTTAATCTTTGAATTTTTTTGCATAAACTGCAACTCCTTTCCTCAAAATCTGTATTTTGAATATAGTTTCTTATGAAACCACGATGGTCGTTTTTAAATCCATATTGTTAAGTTTACGCTGCTCTTTATCAAAGCTGTATGTCTTAACATGGATTGTTGCCGGATAGGTTCCTGCCGCAAGCTCACGGTTCAGCGTGAACTTTGATATTGAATAGCCAGGCGGCAAGAGATTTGAGGTATATATAACCTCGCCTGTATCTGAAAGCTCTATTTCTATAACAAAGAAGCACGGGTTTTCCTCGGGATTTGAGAATACAAAGCTTTGCTCCTTGGTATTTGCCGCCAAGGGAAGCTCGGGAATACCGTAGACCTTTATCTGCCTGCCCCTTGTTTTTGTTTTATCGGGTACGGAAATCTCGCCCTCGCCCAATATGGCATTTTGGTCGATTACGCCTGCGGGGGGCGTTGTGGTTGTGCCATCGCCGCCTGTCGGTATAACGGACTTTAAAAGGAATATAAGACCTATTATAAGTGCCGCTATCAAAAGCGCAAACAAAAGCCAAAGTAAGAGCCTGTCTTTAACTATCGCAATGAATTTGTCAGCCTCTGTCTCTATGTAGCCGACTACCGCGGTATGAGGCATTTTCGTTGCGGCATACACCTTTTCGGTTTGCCCGTCGTCAGACTGCAAATCACCGATTTCGCGTTTGCCCTTCCCTATTTGACCGACAACCGTATAGCCGCCCGAGGGATAGCGCGAGTCTATTTCTTTCTTTTTGAAATAAGAAACCGAGAAGCCGGTTTTGCCGTTTTTGTAAACGCCCTCGCCATCGGCTCCGGTAAGATGCCGAAATATAAGATCTGCCAAATGAAAAACCTCCGATAAATTGATTAAAAACGCTATATATAATAGTATACGATAAATCCGCACCGCTTCGGGTTTACTTTAACGTTTGTTTTCCATCATTTTGCGGAGCAAGCGTCTATTTACCGATTTTAAGGCGCAAATGGGTACACTATTACACCGTATATTTATACTTAAGTTTACACCAAAAATGACTTGGTGTAAAGAGTTTTTAGCTAATTTAAAAACTCATTTTAAACAGTCTTTAAACCAAATATTAACCTGTCTCTTATACACATCTGACGCTGCCGACGAAGCTAGAAG
>ENA-OZIA01000481-OZIA01000481.1-human-gut-metagenome-genome-assembly--contig:-NODE-481-length-12290-cov-4.992399_pt1 | contig 12290 bp, 9 predicted proteins | sample MGYA00244052_ERZ653698 | MGnify/ENA primary metagenome ERZ653698 (study PRJEB26926, sample SAMN06165337) | human gut metagenome | biome: ENVO:00009003; feature: ENVO:2100002; material: ENVO:00002003...
GAGGGACCAAGTCCCGACAAGTTCCGATTTGGGAAAAGAGCAATTTAACGCTGGAGGAAGCTGCGGCTTATTCCGGCATTGGCATCAACAAGCTGCGTTCATTATCGGATAAGGAGCATTGTCAGTTCGTGCTGTGGGTGGGTTCCAAGCGGCTCATCAAGCGGCGCAAGCTGGATGAATACACGGAGCGAATGTACTCGCTTTGAAAATGTCCCGGATATTTTTCAAAACGTCTTGCAGAGAATGGCGTATCTGTGGTACTATGAACACAGAACAACGCTCTTTTCTGTACCGCAATGTAGAAAGGAGCAACGCTCATGGCAACAAATCGGAATACGAAACGCAAGGACAAGGCGCGTGTGGTTCTCCGCAAGGGCGAATCCCAGCGCAAAGATGGCAAGTACGATTTCCGTTGGACTTCCCCGGATGGCAAGCGACATTCTATTTATGCCGCGACCTTGGAGGAACTTCGGGAAAAGGAAAACGACATTCAGCGAGATTCGCTGGAAGGCATCAAGGCAGAAGCACGGTACGTCACCCTGAATGATGTGTTCACCCTGTGGGCAAAGGTGAAGCGTGGTCTGAAGGACAACACCTTTCAGAATTATCTGTACCTTTATCGGCAGTTCGTGGAGCCGGATTTCGGCAAATCGAAGGTGTCTGCGCTCAAGAAGTCGGACGTTAAGCAGTTCTACAACACGCTGGCAGACGAGCGGGGCTTGCAGATCTCTACGATTGACAGTGTACACACGGTTCTGCATCAGGTGCTGGACATGGCGGTGGATGACTGCTATCTGCGGAGCAATCCCTCAGACAACGTTCTGCGGGAGCTGAAAAAGGCACACCAGTTTGAAACCAACCGCCGTAAGGCATTGACCGTAGCAGAGCAGAATCTGCTGCTGTCCTACCTCTCCAAAACGCCGAAGTATCAGCACTGGTATCCAATTTTCGCGGTCATGCTGGGAACTGGTTTGCGCGTAGGAGAAGCCACTGGTCTGCGCTGGTGTGATGTGGATTTTGAGGAAGGCACGATCTCCGTCAATCACACGCTGGTCAACTACGACCACCGTGAGAACAACGGCGGCAAGAAGGGCTGCTACTTCAACTGCCACTCGCCCAAAACAAAGGCTGGTGTCCGCACTGTTCCGATGATGGACTTCGTGAAAGAAGCCTTTGAAAAGGAACGTGCCTATCAGGAAGAAGCAGAGATCCATTGCACGGTAACGGTGGACGGTTACACGGACTTTATCTTTGTCAACCGCTTTGGTGAGTGCCAGCATCAGGGAACGCTGAACAAGGCCATCCGGCGCATCATCCGGGACTGCAACGATGAAGTGCTTGCGAAGAATCCGAACAGCACCGTACTCCTGCCGCGTTTCAGCTGCCATACCCTGCGGCATACCTTCACGACCCGGATGTGCGAAGCGGGCGTGAACATCAAGGTGATTCAGGATGCGCTGGGACATTCTGATATTTCCACAACCTTGAACATCTATGCAGATGTGACCAAGGAATTGCGTAAGTCTGAATTTGAAAATCTTGACCGTCAGTTCGCACAGTGGAAAGACCCTGAAGAATAAAATAAAGCATACGCCAAATACGCCATACGCCATTTACGCCAATTCATACGCCAAACGATACAGTTCGGATAAAGGCTTGTGTAGAGATGTAAATGGAATGGCAAAATTCAACCCTTGTGGTGTAGAGTAGTATCAAGAAATAAAGGCTTATAACCGTTCGTCGATGACATCCCCACGATGAAGCCCATCGACCAGTAAAACGTAAAAATTGGCTTTGCTTCGTTTGAAATCGTGGTGTTCGATACTGGAACAACGTGGATTTACCACCAACTTACCACTAAATTTCATCATTTGCATTCATAACGCAAGAAAGCAGCCTACAATAAAACACAGGCACCCCTGTCCATTCGATGTTGTGCGACAGCACAGCACGATGGGCAGAGGTGCTTTTTGTATCTTGGGAGGGCATCCACTACAAGCGAGAAATTATTGATGATTGAATGTGTCCGCCTACTATGTTCTGAACGCACTGGAGAAATAGAAACTGTGCAAAGACATCCAGACTGAAGATGTTGATTTCGGTATTCCATCTGACCAGAGAAATTGTTCCAACTACGGAACACAGATGAAATTGCTTGACAAAAACATGGCTCGCGAAATTCCGAAATTCATCCTCCAAAAACTCAAATTTATACGTTATTTCTGTTAAAACTTATAGAAAAAACTTTTGGTTTTTAAATTTCTTCAATGAGTCAAACGAATAATTCTTCCAAAGAACAGGGCATCCGCCACGGCATACATCAAAGTGCTCGCATGTGGTGCACTCGTCAGATGGCAACTTGCGGATTTCGTCCATCGTTTTACGGTAGATAGCATTTTCGGTCAATGACTGGAATTCTTGGTAGGACGAAAAGTCCCTGCCGAATTTTCCCAACGGCTGGTAGAGATACATATCACATGGAAGCAATTCCATCTTCGTATTGAATGTTACGGCGTTTTTCAGATGAATCTGGCAGGGTGTAGCAAGCCTGCCTTTTAGAAGCTTTAGCTGCTCTTCCGTATATACACACAGTGGAAAGCTGTATTCGATCCACCATTCATCTGTAATATCGCTCAATTTATCAATTTGAGAAATGAAATCACGGACTAATTTTATGGGGTCGTGCTTTTGCAGGTAAATCAGATCTTTGTCCCCGGCATTATTGTTGTCGATGATGAATGTGAACGAGAACTGCTTTGCACCATTATCATGAGCGATTTGGACAGCTTCGCAAAAGGAGTGAACATTCTCGGGGGTTATCACCATGGAACAAGTAAACTCTATTGGCAACGAAGCCAGATTACGAATTGCCTGATGCTGTTTCTCAGTGCCATCATATCCCGTCATTTCACACCATTCCTTCCGATTTCTTCCTTTCATAGATACATCAACATATCCGAGGCCACTATCAATCAGCATCCGGCATAATTCTATGTTGCTAAGCAAGACACCATTTGTTGCAACTGCAGTTGTTATGGGATGACGTCTTGTTTTGATATACTGCAAAATTTCCGGAAGATGTGGGTATGTAAGAGGTTCTCCTCCGGTAAAGAATATATACTTGACTTTTGCTTCACAGCAAAAATTAACGATACTTTTAAGATCATCGTATTCGATTCGATTATCTGCTACATATCCAGCACTTTTTACATAGCAAAAAGTGCAACGCAAATTACAGTCGCGTGTAAGCACGATTGAGCATTGCTTAATCTTTCCTTCAGCAGTCATTGAAGCTCTCCTCCCATAATTGACAGGTGCATTAATGTGTCAGTTTATCCAGACGGTATAGCGAAGAGACTTTGTTGGCAAATACTGCTTCCGGAAATCCTTGCGCGACGATTTTTCCACCGGATTCACCGCCGGATATACCAAAGTCAATGATATGATCTGCAACCGTTTTAATGAATTCAACATTATGCTCGATTATTATGGCTGTCTCACCGTTCTTTTGCAAAGAAAACAGAACTTGAATGAATTTGTCGATATCTACATCATTCAAGCCGGACGTCGGTTCATCAAGAATATACAAATTTTTGCCATAGGACGAAGAGCTCAAGGCTTTCGCCAGCTTTACGCGCTGAGCCTCTCCTCCGGATAAATTCATGGACATCTGACCTAATTTTAAATATCCTAGACCCAATTCGATCATGCTGCTCAAAGTTTGGTAGACTTTTTTGGATTCTTTAAACACATTCACAATATCAATGATTGGTGTTTCCAGAATATCCAGGATTGTTTTTCCGCAGTATTTCACAGATAACACTTGATCGTTGAATCGCTTTCCTCCGCATTCAGGGCAGGTGATATAGGAGTTGGGAAGATAGTTGAGTTCGATTTTCTGGAGGCCTGTGCCTTGGCAGCATTCACAACGCCCACCTTTAACGTTCATGCTAAATGACGAGGCACTAAGCTTCATCTGTTTTGCAGCGTCTGTCTTTGAAAACAATGCACGAATCTCATCAAAGATTTCCAGATAAGAAACAATCGTCGATCTTTGTGTTTTTCCTATGGGAGCCTGATTAACCTGTATGACCCGCCGGATATTCTTTCCGCCATAAACAGTGCCATGAACATTATCGGATTTTCTGGAAAAACATCTTGCAATGACCGATGCTAAGGTCGATTTTCCAGAACCAGAAACACCGGTTATACAGGTGATTCCGCCAATAGGAAAACGAGCATTCTGTCTGCGAATATTTCTGAAATTGATGTTACGAACTTCAAAATAGTCTTTCGCATTTAACGGCTGCTTAAAAGCAAGAGAATGACCAGTGGTAGGGGTGGTGCCTGACTGGCGGATTAAGTGTCCTCCATCGGGTCCACCAACCGGCCCGAGCTCTATGATACAGTCGGCAGATGAGATGTACTGTTTGTTGTGCTCTATTGCGATAACGGTGTTTCCACGGCAGACTAAATTCCGAGTAGCGGTTACAACCTTGGTTATATCTCTATAATGCAGCCCTTTACACGGTTCATCCAAAATATAGATTAATCCCTTCAGGGAACATGTAAGCTGAGTGGCAATCCGAACTCGTTGCCTTTCACCGCCTGAAAGGGTAGGAATGGGTCTGTTAAGGCACAGATAGCCCACGTCAAGTTGCATCAATGCGTTCAATTTGCAAAGAATGCTGTTTACAAGTTGCTCAACAAACTCTTTTTTGGACGGAGAAATTCGCTTGTCACTAAACTGCTGTATCCAAGAAAGCAAAGCAGTCAGTTCCATGCTTTCGATGTCAGCGTAGTTCAGTCCGCCAATTTTGTATTCCAGAACTTCTTTGCGTAGCTTGGTCCCACCACATACATGACAAGGAATCTCCTCCAGATATTTTGCATAGACAGTTGAGGGGGCGGATGGATCACTGTCGGATATTCGTTCCAATATAGCAGGTATAGCTCCGCGAAGTGTTACATAGTGCTGCTTTTTTCGTTTGCCCTCTTTATAGGCCAATTTGCATCGGATTTGGTCATCAGCATAAAGCAACTGGCGAAGCTCGTAATCGCTGAGTTGGGAGACTTTTTTGTCAATGTCGATTCCATAATGTTCGCATAGGGCTTCCAGATACTTTTGCTCCTTGCTTTCCGGTGAACCTTTAAAATATAAAATTGCACCGTCTCTCAATGTGATATCACGGTCTGGAATCAGGAGAGATTCGGACACGACAGTTTCAACGCCGAGGCCAAAGCAATGAGGACAAAAAGATTTTGGGTTATTGGACGAGAACAATTTTTCTGAAACGCTGGATGTTTGGCTGCTATTAACAATGGAAAATAATGATCTGAGATAATAGGAGATTTCTGTAGTGGTGCCGATAGTGGAACGGGGATTTACGTTGTAGTAGTTTTGAGAAATATTCAGAGCTGGGCGAAGATTTTCGATAGAACCCACCTTCGGCTTATTCATCAGTTTCTGACCATAAATATTACCGGTCATCCCCTCAAGAAATGCTCTCTGACTCTCTGCGTAGATCGTATCAAATACCAAGGAGGATTTACCGCATCCGGAGCAACCAGTTACGCAGGTGAATTTGTCCAAAGGAATTTCTAGATCTAGGTGCTTTAAATTGTTTTCAGAGGCATCCTTAATTATAATCTTTTCCATGATTGGCACGACTCCCATATAAAATCTTTAGAGATATGTATCAAAGTCAGCGGGATGTTATTTTCGCAGAAGATATTCTCTGTAAAGCTTTGTCGACTTTACGGTGGGTCATAGCTGCAACATTGCAACGGTACTGGTTGATTCTGAACGGAGCTCCATCAGGATTCTCGTTTGAATTCCACATCATGCAGACTGTGCAGTAGCCTCTGTCCTTACAGTCAACACACTGTAAGAACCGCGACCGTTTTACTTGTCTTAGTTCCTTTATTTTTGCTGAGGTTTCCAATATTTCCTGAACGGTTTGATGATTCAGGTCTCCAATAACATTGTTCTGCCAGCCAGCGCAGGGAAATACAGTCCCACTTGCTGTAACGCAGAAGCTATATCGGCAAACAGAGCATATTGGATCATTTCCGGTCAGACTTTCTCTGTCCATGGCGATCTTGTGGAGCGATTCAGCATACCCCTCCTGCATTTGCACAGTTAAGACATCGTCTACTTCTTCGATGGACAAGCGGTTTGCAAGGTTGCAGCCGGAATGATCGTAAGCGGCAAAGATTACCGGCTCTGTTGCAACAGCAATATTATGGTCCCATCCCCAGTGAAGGACATCAACATAGGTGTCTTTATTTTGTTTTATGATAGGACACGATATCTGTACCGGGATATTTTCATCACACAACCGAAGGACTCCCGCTTTTGTTTTTTCAAAGCTTCCGCTTAACTTTGTGATAGAATCGTGCACTGTGGCATCCATAGAATAAAGGGAAACTTGTACAGAGAGAAGAGGATTTTTCTTCATTTCCGATAGGATATCATCCGTCAACAAAGTCAGATTCGACAGAACGTTTACAGACAAATCCAGTTCTCTACATCTTTTCAAAAAGCCTAAAATATCTTTGTGAAGAAGAGGTTCTCCTCCGGACAGCGTAACATGGATGATGTTCATCTTCCGCCCTTCCTCGATGAGTCGATAAAACAAGGCGGGATCAATCGCGTTGTTTTTGCGTTCATTTGGAATATAGCAATGTACGCAACGCTCATTGCATGCATCAGCAATCTCGATATGGATGCTTCTAAGAAAATCATTTGGACTGATTTCTCCACCAGTGCAGTCACTTCTTGCCATACCATCTTGAGCCGGATTGCGATTGTCCGGTCTCAGGATATCTGCAACAAATCGATCTGTGCAAGTGTCGACCGTTTTACCACAACTAAGAAATCCCTCATCTACAAACCAGTCGAAAAACTCTATGGTATCTTGTTTCAACGTTTCATACTCGATACCAGTGAAGATTTGCGACAAATCTCCAACAATATCATCAATGGCGCGAGGAGATTTGCTCAGCATACTCAACATGACAGCTCCACTGGCAGAGACATATTTTTCACCCGGATATATACGGGCATCATTGAGCATACGATAGCCGTATTCTGAATTGTCTGTTATATAGCCATGTCCCTGATATTTTCGGAACAACACATCATTCCTGATTTTGTAGTACATACTGTCTACCTCCGTAGCTCTGAATTCAGATGGAAATCTCAAGACGTTTCATAGATATAAAAAGAGGGCACAGCACGATTGCTCTGCACCCTCTGATAGACTTTATGGCTTTATTTTAGGCTCTGTTCACACTGCAGGGTCTGCCACACGGGCCATCGCCGCACTTTGCCGAATTTACGGTCGCGGGATTAATAACAGCGGGCTTAACGTATTCCATGCTTTTATCTCCTTCCTAATGAATTAACATAATCGTACATGAAAATGTCTTTATCTGCAAAAATACTATCATGAATGGCAAAAAAAGTCAATGGTATTTCTAAAGACAGAGCGTATGTCTTTGTAGAATTACAATAGATGTGTTACAAAGTTGAATAAAAAGAAAGATGAACACGTCGACCTGTTGTACAGTTAAGTTGCTACACAAAAACAGCACAGAAAGGGCGGCGCATTCGCCATGAATACCGTAACACAAACCATGCAGTTCCGTCAATCACTTTTGAACTACGCAGAGAAGGGCGGCGTGAACCGGGCAGCAATCAAGTATAATATGAACCGCAACGACATTCATTCTCTTGCCAATAGATTGTACCGGCCCATCATCCGAACTAGCGCACAGAAGCGGAGCATTAACGGATCACAAACTTTTGTAGGAGAAACTCAAACACAGAGCTGGTCGTTCTTTAGATGAAGTTGTATCGGAGCGGCTACAAGCATTTCATTACTGGCCTGTATCACGTTTTACGCTGTCAGGGATAAAATGTCTGTTAAGCTGCCCAGCTCCAAATACATCCCAAAACCTTAAGAAAAGATGCACTTTCCCGGAGAGCGAGTTCTAATTGTTTGAAACGCGCAGGTATCCGTACAACTGATGATCTTGCTTCAAAATCATACCAAGATCTTATGCGTGTGCGTAACCTTGGAAAAAAGAACTGCGAAGAAGTTATCTGAAAGCTGAAAGAAGCTGGCTTTTCAATAAAGGATGAGCAATAAGACAAGTCTGCATCCAGTGGATGCGGATAAACTTGTTTTTTCCAATCTTCTCATAAGGAAAATTATTGGAAAAGCCCAAGACAGTAATTTATGCGTATCGCGTTATCGACACAAAACGGTAAAGTGGATTTTGGTTCGCTTTGCCGTTTTTCTTTTTTCTTAAATTGAAAAAATTTTCAAAACTGTATTCCAAAACAGCCCTGCGGATTCCTATTAGTGTAGGGGTTTTCAAAATCTTTTGTAAAACAGCTTTCCTCTGGTTCTATAAGTGGGAATCGAACAAAATCTATATTCTAAAATTAGGCAGTTCAACAAAATTTGAAAAACTGGTTGCCAAACGCCCATTTTAGAATGTTATAGGTAGAGGGGAATGTTGGGAAAATGAATCTTCTTTGAATTTTCAAAAGACCCGGTTTAAAAACACCCCTTAAAGTTTGTATAAGGTATAGGAAGTGTTTTCAAAAGTAAGCCAATTCGCTACGACATCACTTCTGAAAATCCCTAATTCCTTACAAAGTCACATCGCACCTTGAAAATTTCATGAGCCACCCCAGCAGGATACCTCTGGTACTGAATGTGCATTCTGCGCGTCTTACCGGAAAATACGCCGGAGAAAATCGGGCAGGAACGGGCTGGGACAGAGTGGACAGTAGTTAAGAGCAAGATTCGCCTTTGTATACGAAACCGCTCCTGCGGACGATTTCTCCATGGCGGCATCTTGATGGGGATTGCGCTCCCCATACCCTCACATCGTGCAAAATCACATGATTTTGCCTGTTGGTGGCCTGCCGCAGCAGGTCACAGCCGGAGTGCAGATGCACTGCCGGGAAAATCAAATTCTTGATTTTGGAAAGGAGACCCCATGCCAAGAACGAAGAAAAAAGTGAAATCTATCGTAAAGACAAAAGTAATCTCCGCACGAGTTACAGAAGTAGTACATGAACTTTTACACCGGCAGGCAGAAGATGCCGGAATGACCCTCTCTGAATTTACAGCGCAGATGCTGATGAAAGGCCGCGTGAATACCTCGTATGTGTTCTATGTCCACCCGGACGAAATTGAAGCCATCACACGGGAGTTTGCCGCCATCGGGAATAATCTGAACCAGATCGCGGCGTTCTTCAACAGCGGCGGTATCCAGTCGCGCTATGCTCGAAAACATCAACCATGCAATTTCCTGTATTTTTGAAATGCGGGAGCAGGTCGCAGAAAGGGCAGGAAAGAACTATGGCAATCTTAAAGCATATCGCAAGTAAGAGTTCCAACTATGGTGCTGCACTGGAGTATCTGATTTTCAAGCATGACGAGCTTCGGAAAACTCCGATCCTTGACCAGAACGGAAATCGTATCATGCGAGATGAGTTTTATCTGGACGGTCTGAACTGTGAACCCTATTCCTTTGATGCGGCCTGCCAGCAGTTGAACCGCGAATATCAGAAGAACAAAAATAAGAATGAAATCAAAAGCCACCATTACATCATCAGCTTTGATCCACGAGACAGCACAGAAAATTGCTTGACGGGTAAACGGGCACAGGAGCTTGGACTGGAATACGCAAAAGCAAATTTTCCGGGGCATCAGGCATTGGTCTGTACGCACATGGACGGTCACAATGGCAGCGGCAACATTCATGTACATATTGTAATCAACAGCGTGCGAAAATTGGATGTACCTAAGCAGTCCTTTATGGAGCGACCCATTGACTGCAAGGCAGGGCACAAGCACCATCTGACAAAAGACTACTTGAAACATTTACAGAAATCTCTGATGGATATTTGCATGAGGGAAAACTTGAATCAGATCGATTTGCTTTCCCCCTCTCACTCTAAAGTTTCGGAGCAGGAATATTACGCTAAACGGCGCGGACAGATCAACCTAGACCTTACCAATCTGGAACTTCTTGGCGATGGGTTCACACCAGCAAAGACGACTTTTGAAACGGAGAAGGAAAAAATCCGAAATGCCATTACCGATATAGCAAAACGATCTGCATCTTTTATGGATTTCCAAAACCTCTTAAAGCTGGAATACGGCATTTTGGTGAAAGACCATCGAGGGCGATTCAGCTACCTTCCAGCAGACAGGGAGAAATTTATCTCTGCCAGAACGCTGGGAACCAGTTTTGACCGTGAGCATCTTTTACTGCTTTTTCAGTGCAACGCAGCCGAGAAAGAAAAGCAGCAGTGTCGTGTCAATGATCCTATGGATGCGCTGTACATCAAGTCGAATCTCCGGCTGGTTGTAAATTTGCAGGATTGCGTAAAAGCCCAGCAGAGCTATGCCTATGCCCAGAAAGTCAAAATCTCAAATTTACAGAAGATGGCGCAGACCGTTCTCTATGTGCAAGAGCACGGATATGATTCATACGAAAAGCTTTATGAAGCTGCCGAGAGTATTGACCGAAAAATGGCGACGGCTCGAAGTGATGCGAAACTCACGGAAGTCAAGCTGAAAAAGGTCAACGAGCAGATTCATCATTTGGGTCAGTATTTTTCTACAAAATCTGTTTATAGCGAATTTCTGAAAGCACCTAACAAGAAAATTTTTCGGCAAACCCACTTCGATGAAATTGCAAAATACGAGGAAGCGCGTCAATTTCTAAAGCGGGATTTCCTAGACGAAAAATTCCCTTCGATGAAAGATCTCCGGGCAGAAAAAGAACTTCTGATGTGCACAAAGGATGCACGGTATGAAACATACCACTATTTTAAGGAATAGCCTGTTCAAACTAAGCTCCAGCGGTTCGCGGGTGAAACTGGAAAATCCGGATTTCGAGAAAACATTCGATGTTTACTCTACAGACCAGATTGAAGCACGCTACCTTCTTTCTCCTTCAATGATGGAACGACTTCTTGCACTAGACAGAGAATTCAATAAGAACATCACAATTAGTTTCAGAGATTCAAATATTCTGATAGCTATTCCTGAATCAAGAAATCATTTTGAAGCCAGCATCTGGAAACCGATGGATGACCTTAGCCAGCTCAAAAACGATTTCAGCATGATTCATGCATTGGTCTCTATTGTAGAGGACTTGAATCTTAATACACGAATCTGGAGCAAAAAATAAAACGAATCAGCAGAAACAGAACCCGTTTTATATGTCGAACTTAATAGAGGTTTGATTGATACTTCTATAGAGTTTCTGCAACTCAAATCTCCCCGTTGACTCCTAATCCAAATAAAGCAAAATCACCCAGGCAAGGATCATCCGGAAAGACTTCAGCCAATGCAGCGGTGATCCGACGGGCATTCTTCAAAGAAAAAGTTTCCGTATCCGTCAACTTGAAGTAATAAGCTACCCTACAGACATGAGTATCTAACGGAACAATCAGGTCTTTACGATCAAAACTCTCCCAAACACCCAAATCAACCTCCGAATCCCGACGAATCATCCAACGCAAAAACATATTCAGTTTCTTTTGAGGACTTTTGGCAGAAACTTCAAGAAATGCACATAACTTTTCCATTGGTATTCCGGGATATAACATCAAAGCTTCCTCCAGACTTTCAAACTGTGTATAAGCTATATATAATCGCCGAAAATATCCATAAAAATCAGCATACGACAACATCCGATAAAAGCTATTGGTTGCTCCTGAAGGAAAATCCTTCTCCCACTGGCAGGACAATACATACTGATAAGGCGAATCTCCCATTAGCCCGTGCAATTCGTCCGCTTTCTTCAAGATCTGTTTGCGATTGCCAAAACTCATAATCGCCGTCAGCAAACCGCTGACTTCGATATCCTGTTTCAGCGTATAACGATGGGGAAACTGCACCGGATCGCTTTGTATAAAGTCTGCGCGATGATACATCTCCGCACACATTAAAAGTTTATTCTTTATATCTTCAGTCATTTCGAGAAAGTATCAAGTATTGAAAGTACAAAAATACATATTCTAGTTGGATTTCCTCTTTAAGTAAATGATAGATTGTATCCCTAATAAAATAACAAACAAATATTCTGCCGTCATATACACAGTCAGAGAAGCATGAAAACATTCACTTAACAGATACAGATAAATCAAATATACAAGAATGGTGATTAACTGGAAGATAAAGGCGAGCTTCGTCTTTCCTGTACCGGTAACAGCCTGTCTCTTATACACATCTCCGAGCCCACGAGACTAG
>ENA-OZIA01000489-OZIA01000489.1-human-gut-metagenome-genome-assembly--contig:-NODE-489-length-12161-cov-58.219974_pt1 | contig 12161 bp, 11 predicted proteins | sample MGYA00244052_ERZ653698 | MGnify/ENA primary metagenome ERZ653698 (study PRJEB26926, sample SAMN06165337) | human gut metagenome | biome: ENVO:00009003; feature: ENVO:2100002; material: ENVO:00002003...
AGCTGCACCAATAATAGCACCAATAAAAGCTTTTTGTCTTTGTCTATCTCTATACTGTATCATAATTTTCTAAATTGAGTTTGAGCACATTCAAGACTTTCAAATTCAATGTGCTTATTATCTGAATTATTAAATATGAAACGAACTACAAAATAATTACCATATACTCTACGAAGTTTATCACTTACTGTATTAGGATGTTCTTTAATTGCATTACGGAAATAATTAAAGTTATATTGAGTAAGTTCATACCAAGGTTTTTTATACTTATTAAATTCATTAAGTTTATCAATATTAATATCTATATCATCAGTATCATTATCTTCATTAAATATACGAAGTATATCACCAGCATAAGGATGTTCTCTTAAATCAACAGGATTATTAATATTATCACTATAAATAGGAATATATATTTTACGAACTTTATATTTAATAAATTCAAGAAACTTAATAAGTTCATAAGATTCATTAACTATAATATCAATATAACTATTATGAACTAATATAGGCTCATCACCAACTTCTTGTTTAGATACTAGATATAGACTTCTACTATCATCACCCATGTGAGTATTAAATCTACCATAATTATATTCATGAGTAAATACATGAAGAGGGCAGTTAAGTCTATCATTGTTATGTTCAGTTTGAAAATAACATTTAGTTTTAGTAGACCAAGCATTATTAAAATAATAATCATGTAAACTAATAAAACTACCTATTTTATAATTAAAACTAATAACTTCATTATGTGATTCTATAATAGATTCTTTAGTATTAGGATTAATATTATTATAAGTATAATCAAATTTAATTAGAATACGATTATTAAATTTATCATGAGCAAATCTAACTTTATTAGGATGATATTTATCTAGCCATAATTTAATATCTTCATCCATTATTTTAAGTTGACCATCATCAAATTGATAAAGTTTATGAAAATCATCATTATAAAAAATATAACCAAATTCTCCAACTATATATGCTAAATCATCTTGCAGTCCCCCATAACCTTTATCGCTAGTAAAGACTTCTTTATAATCAACTTCAAAAGCATCAGGTTGATATAATTGAACATTTTCATCTCTAGTTTTAAGTGCAGCACTTATATCAAACATAAACATACTATGTTGAGTATGAACTAAAAGATAATATCCAATTCCAACTAAATTAGTTATACTTCCTTTATTTTCAGTAATATTTTTATAACCTTCAATAGGAAATATTCGCCAAGCGTTAACTTCACTTTCATCTTGAATAACATTACTACGTCTTATAGTTTTATCAAAACGAGTAATATTAATAATATCATTACGATATTGAGTTAACAATTTAGGAACATATTGGTCAACATTTCCAATAGGGTCTTTAAATAAATCAACACTATTCTTAGGTTCTACAAATGTACCAAAAGCAACACTTTTCTTATCAGTGTCTTCTTTAATACTAAAAGCTATTTTACTAGGTTCATTATTAAAACGTTTACTTTCAAAGAATTTATCATTATAAAGAGGAAATTGAATATAAACATTAAATGGAATATCAAACCAACATGGTTCATCACCACTATAATAATATTGATTATTAGTAGGAGTATATAATTTATAATTGCCTTCGTTCATTATAACTCCATTATCATTATAAATAAGAACGCCATCATAAGTCATTCTACCATTATATCCATGTTCAATAGAATAAGTTCCACCATTATAGCAAACGTCATTAAGTCTTACAAGTTCTTTTTCTTTGCTAGTATAAATATTTTTAGTACAATTAAGAACTGTTGCGAGAAACATAGTTTCAGCATCAAGTAGTAATTCCTTATAATCATCCATTTCAAGAGCAGTTCCTTTTCCAGCTCTACTATCAGTAACACTATCAGCAACTACTAGTTTATAATTATTAATAGGTTTATATTCATTTCTACTAATAACACCTATAACTGGCATATTATAACTATAAGGATAAGTAGTATTAACTACCATATCAACTACATCATGTTTTTCTTTATAAGGTTCAAATTTACATTTACCATCAATACGAATAATATTAAAATCATATTTAATACTATCATCAATATCAAATCGACCACTATATAGATAACATTTATCACTAGTAAAATTATTAGCTACAAAACCCGGTTTTGTACCCCAACTACCATTTTGCCAAGTAACATTACTAGCTATATTACAATAATCTTTTCTAGTTAATAATCCAGTATATCTAGTAATAGGTTCAACTTTTTCATAACTAATAAACCATCCAACATAACCTAATTCTTTAATTTGATTCCATAAAGTAGTATCAATATTAGCACGAATATAAAACTTATTAAAAGTATTATTCATATTATACACAAAATCTCTAGTATGTTCACCACCAACAACTTCAGAATCAAATATCAAATCAGGTATTCTAAATAGTTCATCACCATTAATATTTTCGTAATAACCAAATTTAGCTTCATTATCAACGCCAATAGCACCTATTACTTGATTACTACAAGGAGTATAACTACCACTATTTATAACTTGATAAACATATAAATCATTATATTTATCTTTATCTTGATAATCAATAAAGTAATTAGATATAAGAGTATATAGTTCATCTTTATTAGTAGCTTCAAGTTCACCAGAACTATTAAGTAATATATTAGTAGTAGGATTATTTATTGGTTCAGCAGTATAAACTACAATTTTATGATTAGCAATATATCTTTTAACATTAGAACTAATAGTAGATATTGGAATATCTCCACTAATAACTGCCCAATATGGAATATTACCATTACCTTGATTATTCCAATTAAAAGTAATTATAGTACAATGAGAACCATCATTAACAATATTATTTATATATTTATCTTTATTTGACAATTTATATCCTCTACTAGCATCACCATATTTATCAACAAAATGAATAAAAAAGTTATATACTTCTCCTGGAATAAGAGTATCATTTTTCTTACGTTCATTAAAATCATAACTAGGTTCAATAATAGAATGAGTAATTCTCATTTTACAATTATCAATATCAAATATAGTATCTCCAAATAATACTTGCCCACTAGTAAATACAGCATCTTCTGTAAATCCAGTTCCATTATAAACATAACAAGCTATTTTAACTGTACTAGGTAAAGTATAAACAGATTGATTATTTTCATATTTATAACTTGTAGGAATAATAAAACAATGACAAGCAAGATATTCTTTAAGATTATGACTACCTCTACTACCTACTTTTATTTTAGCATTATAATTAATCTTTAAATATTCATGTGCTGCAATACCTTGTATAACTGTATCATTAAATAAAGTTCTAAAAGTACGAAAAGGATATTGATTATTATTGAATACTTTATTAATATCTTTAATTTGCCAATCAGCAGTACCAGTAATTTGAAGGCTAGCCATTTTAAAATAAGGACCTTTTTCACTAACTGCATTGACAGTAGTATAATCATTATAATAAGCATTAACAGCTTTATTACGAAGTTTAATAGTAATATCTTTAACAGCCTCTTCTAATGTTTTACCATTATTTAAAGTTCTATCATCGTTATCAGTTTTTTCATTATAATTAGCAATATATATTCTATTCTTATAATTAATGATATTACCAACATTATAATAATTATAATAGTCAGTAGTTAAATCAGCAACATTATATTCAACAAGAACATCTCTACTAAATTTAAAAATATTATTATTTAAATCATCTGTTCTAAACGCTTGAGTACTATCTTTTTTACATACAATAAAACCAAGTTGATAAAGACCAGAACGACCTCCACTAATATTTATTTCAAAAGTTTGATTACATATATCTTTAGAATCACTAAATGAATCGGTATTACCATAACAATAACCGTTTGGTTCATCTTTCGGTTCATAAACATTAGTTTTTCTAAAACAAACTTTATTAATAACTTGTGGTATTATAACATCATTAAAAATAGGAAATCCAATACTATACCATTTAGTATAATTAGTTTTATCTATCTTATATCTAATAAATATAAAATAAAATCCTTTATAAGCTCCACCACTAATATAATTTAAACCACTAATAGTAGGTAAAGTTATTTGTGGAATAACAGACATTTCAGAATCAGGACGGTCAGAATCTAAATCAATATTAATAGTTTTAAGAGGAACATCAATAGAAGCATCACTTTCAGCAATAGCTATAATAAGATGATTTTTAACATTATAAGTATATGTTCCTTTAATCTTTCCACCATTATACTTCCAATTACTATTTACTCTATAACAATTATCAGCTTGTTCATTATATCTATAAATATAAGATTCATTAGAATCAGTATTAACAATAAATAAAATAAGTTCAGTACTAGTTGGAATAACACCAACTATTTTAAAATTATTAATACCATCTTCATGAATAGAATTGGCAATTACTTTACAATCTTCAAGTCCTTCTTCATTAACAATCATCCTATCATCATTACTTACTTTAACATTCTTAGCAGCAACTAATGAATAAGGTACACAATCACCCGGATGTTTATTAAGACTAAGTTTCTTTTGTATATTCATAATTATTTAGGAAAAGTAAAATTATAAAAGAACTCATTCCAACCACTATCATCATCACTTTGTTCATCTAATAAAACACTAGTCTTAATATCTTTCTTCATACTCTCCCATAGATAGAAAGGATTAGTTCCATGTTGACTAGCAGAAAGATTAAACACAGGATGTTTATATCCTCTCATAAGCATACGAGCCATACAATAATAAGTAAGACCTTGAATTAATTTACCATTAGCAGGTATAACAGGAATCTCACAATGATAATTATCACTATATTGAGTTTCAATATCTTTATAAACAACTGTTATACAAGTATCATTAAAATTAAGTTCAATAGTATTACCTCCAATAAGAATATAATTATGATTTGACTTATCATACCCTCCACGGGGGGTCTGACAATGAGAATGAACTTCATGCTGACATCTTGGACATTCAGTATTATTATGAACTGTATAAACAACAGGATTACATCCTACTTTACCAGTATCAATAACTTCTCTAGTTCTAGAACCATTAGGACAACAATCATCGGGCATACCAAGATAGTCTTTATTAGTAGCACGCTCCGGACTTTCGTCCTCCGCTTGACCCCCCGTAGAGGATGGAGCAGATTCAGTATCACTACATCTATATTTACTACCATCAGCTCTAGGTACTTCACAACCATTACTATCATATACTTTAAGACCGTCATCAATAAGACAACATTTACTTTTAGCTATCTTATTAATGACGGTTAGTTTCATTTTCTTATCAACTTTACGAAGAACTTTAAGTTCATTCATAGCATCAACACACCAAGCAGGAACTCTAGGAATCCAATCACTTCCATCAGGATTGAAATCATTATCAAGTTTACCAATTATATGTTCTATCGTAATCGTTTTATTATTTGCCATAATATTAGTTTTTATATCTAGTTTTATTACCATTATTATGTGCTCCACGTTCATACTTTTGTTGATTAACATTTCTAATATATTTAAATGGAGCATTAGGTTCTCGTTCAAGATAAACAAGAAGTTTACTTCTTAATCCTAATTTAAGATTAAAAATATCATCAACAGTTTTACATTCAGAATTAAGTTGTTTAGCATCTTTACCTCTAAGTTCTCTATTAATATAATTAGCATACTTAAATTTAATAGCACTATAACTATGAGTTCCATTATTAATAAGTTGTATTTCATAAAACTCTTTATTAGTTTTATAAACTACATAAGGAATACCATCATACTTAAATCCACGAATTTTATATATTTCTGCTTCTTCTTTATCATAAGGTTTAAGACCAGCATCAATAATTTCTTGTTTTTTAAGTCTAGTAGCGTTCCAATCAACATAAGTATCTCTAGGTTTATCTCTATATCTCCAGAAATTAATAACTAAATCACCAATTTCATGTTTAAAATGATAAGCATAGCCTTCAAGAACACATTTATGAACACCATAACTATAATACCTATGAATGTACTTTTTATAATCAGAAAGACTTAATTCAGAACGTCTTGTAGCAAGTTTAAGAGCAATAATATAATCGTTTGCTTTTTTAACTAAGTTACAATAACGCAAAAGTTGGAGAAGAACAATACGTCTTTCTCCAACTGTATAACTAAGTTGATTATTAATTAATTGCTCTAACTTATTAATTAATTCAACATTATCATTAAGAAATTGAAACCCATATTCATTAAGATTAATTTTTAAATCATCTTTAATAACTTGATTTTTACTTTTAATATAAGCACGACAATCAGCTTTCATCTTATTTATAAGTTCAAGTTCTTTATTATATTTTGCCATATCGTCATTAGAAGTTTCAATAAACTTTTTATAATAATGACTAATATCTATATCTTTAATCATAATTTATCTAGTTACAAAATTATCAATAGGAGTTTCATTTGTTTGACGAGGAACTTCAATAAGATTACGTTTAAATACAATCTCTTTAAGAGCACCAATCATATCTTCAGGAATAAGAAATTCATCATCATCGTATTTAGCTTCATCATCAATAGGGTCATAATTTACATCTTTAGCTTTTTCAACAGTTTCGGTAGGAACAAGATAAGGAATTTCAAATGGAGATTCAATAATAATAGAACCTATATTTTGAAACCAATCTTTATTATTACTAAAGAAATAAATATAACCATTAATATAATCATAAACAGGAAGATTACACATACCTGCAAGATAATGATAAAACTTAGCACTAGCTTCTTTTGCAAATGGTATTTCTATCCCAGTATGTCCGGTAGTTCTAATTGATTGGAAAGGTAAGTTATTAATAAGTCTAACTGGCTTTGGAACTTCTTGTTTAGTACGTTTAATCGCAGGAAGCCCAAGAGTTTGACTATTATATAAGTCGCCATCAGGAACATTAATAATAGAAACACGAATACGTTGCTGCAAACCTTTATCAACATATTTATGATTTTCATAACTTTTACGAATTAGTTCATTACGACCATGAAGAATAGCATATCGAAGATTACGTCTAAGAGGAATACTATTAGGATTGCCAACAGCATGAGCAAATTCACTAACTAATTGATTAAGACTAGCCATGTTAAGATTGACTTGCGTTTTCTAATGTAGTTACTCTATCATTAATACTATTTATTTTAGGTTTAAGAGTATTATTAACATAAGTATATAAAGAATCATGTTTAGTTCTTACATCATTAGCTAATTTTTCTACTTCATTAATATTTGTAACTAATTCATTATATTTTTGTTGAAGTTGAGCAAGTTCTTGTTCAAGTTCAGTATTATTAGTATAATCAACAATAGATTTTAATAATTCAATTAATAAATTTCTATCTTTATTAGATATATCACTATTTAAAGAACATATAGTTCTAATAATATCATCTTTAAGTTTATCTTTAGTCATAATATATTATGTTTTAAGTTTATTATATTTAATATTATAATAAACTGTTGCAGGAGTAGTATCGAGAAATGCAAAAACAGAAAACAAATTAATTAACCAACTACTCCTAACAACAGTTCCACGTAGACTTATTTAATCAAGTTTAACTGTAGTAAAGAAACCAAAGCCAGCCGAAGAACCGTAATGAGCGCCACCGCCAAGCAGAAGCACACGAACAACTTTATCTGTATCTTGCCCATCACTACCTCTTTTCGAATTATAGTCAGCTTTTTTATTAGTTCCAACTTTATTCTGATTATATCATTGTCATCTTTAGTCCATTCAATACCATACGCAGCATTTTCAAAAGTAGAGTCCTTCTGCAAGTTCATTTAGTATATGCTTGTTAAATCTTAACAAGCCATTATACATCTCTACTAAATTAAAATTCATGTTAAGCTTGTTCTAGAGCATCAACTCGACCATCAAGAGAATTAATATTATTAGTATTTTGATTAACTTTAGTTACAAGTCCTTGAAGAGCAGTAATTATAGCATCGTTCTTAGTATCATTACTAGCTTTCATATCATTAACGGCAGCAATTAAAGCATTAAATTTACCTTGTAATGCACTACTCATATTCTTTATATTTGTATCAATAGTAGTAAGTTTATCACTAATAGTAGCTAAATCAGAATGAACTAAATCAAATTTTTCAGTAATAAGAGTTTGAGTTTCATCTGATTCACTTTTATGTTGATTTTCAAATTCATCAAATTCAGCTTTAACCATTTCATGTAATTCAGTAATCTTTTGACTAATTTCATCAAGATTAACTATAACATTATTTTCTCCAAGTTCATCATGTTCTTTATTACCAGAAATACTAAGTTTAAGATTATTAATAAGTTTATTAATAGCATCTAACTTATAATTAACTCTTTTATCATCTTCCATATCTTTAGAATTTAGTTTGTTACAAATATAAATTATATTATTAATAACAAGTAGTTTAACAATATTATTAACATTTTTTAATTAAGCAGTTTTAGAACTATTAATACCTAGATATTTAGTCCAAGTATAATGTTTACGTTCACTAATATAATTAAGATTATCATCATTAATATGAGCTTCTTCTTCAAAACTTACATCTTTATAAGCATCATGTTGTTTAATATGAAATAATCTTATAATAAGATATTCAACACCATACCATATATAGAAAAAGATATATAACATCTCTTTCATTTGTTCTGTATGAATAGCTTCATGATTAAGTTCTTTATTAATTAATTCTCCTTTAGTAAATATAACACCAAAAAGATTAATAGCTTTATAACCATTAAAAGGAAAATGTTTAGTCTTAATAACTCTCATAACTTTACTATTTTAAAATTTAATATTGTAAATATTTATGTACGTTCATAGAGCCACTTTTTAGGCTCATAGCAAGACTTTCATTAAATCATGTACAGTTAATCAGCTAGGCTTAAAACTAGCCAAATTTGGCAAGCTATACTCCCCGTAGAGGATGGAGCAGGCTTGAATCAGTCAATCAAACCTAGCTAATCAATCTTATACAATCTTAACCAATAGTATTATCAATATCTTTATAGCCAACTCCAAGTTTCTTTAGAATAGGACTAACAACCCAACTCCAAAACACAGGAGCAAGAACAGCACTATTAACAAGCATAATAGTATTATCATACCCAGATGCAATATAAATCATAGCCATAGTAAAAATACTTATTACTAATACACATCGTTTTTGCCAAGTAGGAACTTTATTATCACCATTAAAGTAATCAATAACTTTAATAATAATATAAGTTAGAACATTAACAATAAACATAAATCCAAAATCAAAATTACTAAGGATTCCATCTACAATTACATCAATAAATTTGTCCATACTAAAATTTAGATAAATAAAAAAGGGAACTATCCGAAGATAATCCCCTTTTACAGTTTTACAATAATGATTAGTTATTCATGTGGAAATATTCCCATACTTTATCACCATCAAAATCTACATCTTTAAACCAAAATGTAATTTCAGCATCAATAGCGTCCCAAATTCCTTGAGTTGGAACTTGCTGATTTTGAGTTGTACCATTATTTGCATTAGGAATAGCATTACGACGATAAGCTTCATTAATTGCTTGTTTTTGACTTTGAAGAAAAGCAATTTGTTCATCAATGCTATTAGTCATTTTTTCACTAGGGTATAGTAAAGGGTCACTATTACCTAGTATAAATTGAGTAACAGGTATCATATCTCTTTCAATTTTATATTCTTAATCAAACTTAGTAATATTACTGAGCAGGAGTTCCGCTAGCAGGTTGAGTGAAACCACATGGTAAACATCCACAAGCATTACGTCCAACTAGACCAGTAACAGTAGGTTCATTTGGAAGAGTAACTACACCATAGATAACATTACAAGTCTTTCTATCAGTATAGTTGATACCAGCCGTAAACATCTTTTCCATTTCGCATTGGATAAGTTTATCTTGATAAGGACGAATAGCTTTAGTAACAGCCAATTCAGCTTTCAAATCAGATAACTCTTTACGGATATCATCATCAGCATCACGAGTATATTTGTAAAGATTAAAATGGTCAGTGTTATTTTTCTCAATAAGAGCATCAGTACGATTACGCCCGTCAATATAAACACCAAACAATTCACTATTAAGACGTTCTCTATCTTCAAAACGTTGATTCTGTTGAGTCAAAGCCCATTGATAAAGACCACCTTGAAGAGCTAAAGTATCTTCACAAGATTTTTCCCATGCTTGAAAAGCAGTAGGAGCACCGCTTTCACTACCAGCAGTAGCACCAAGAACATTAATGTTAGTAGAACCATCTCCTAACATTCCACCACCAGCACCACCTAATACACTAGAACGACGATTACCAAACAAAGCCCAAGCACCAAGTGCAGTATCGATAATACCAAGAGTTAAACCTGCATTAGCCTTACCGTTTACATCACGACGATTACCACCGTCATAATTCATTCCAGCACCATTATAGCCCTCTGGAACAACTTTCACTTTTTCAATTACTTGCATAATAAATTAAGGTTTAAGTTAAAAAAATAGATTAATACTTGTAGTTTGAACTACATAATCTATAGCACTTAAACCGTTATTTTTGTTTGGTAATTAACATTAATTTAACTTTCAATAGGACTATATATTGTCAATTCACCAATTTTATTAAGTTTAGTATATTTTATTTCACCTATTGAAGTCTTACCATCATCAGCTTCGCCACCTTGTGTACCAACATAACATTGAATAGTCTGTTGTCCTCTAAATTCAGAATTACCTGCAACAAAACCAAAGCTAAATTTATAGTTATCAGTATAATTATCATTATAAACAGTGTCATCTTCATTTAACAAAACTGTATGATATTGATAACTATAATTATCATCACTAGTTATATTAAGAGTTGGCTTATCAAGAGTTAAAGGAGTACCAGTTGTATTGATTTGATTATTCCAAACTTTATATTTATCATTAGGTTGATTTTCATACCAACAATAACCATCACGATGAATATAACCACCACCATGACGAATTATTTTAATATTATCTAAACCAATAGTTTTATCATTAACAGGATTAATTCTAAAATATTTTACTTTATTATTAGATTTAGCAACTCTTTTAATAACTTCACCATACCAACATTCTTTATAACCGCCATGTCCATCAGGCATATTAATAGTTCCATCAGCCAAAGGAAAAATAAACATTCCTCTATTACCAACATCAATTTCATGATTCCTTAATTGCCAAGCATGAACAATAACTCCACCTTTATAAGCAGTACATTCAACAGTAACATGACCTCTACTCAAACTTCCAAACCAATTAGCACAAAGATTTATTTTCATTATATCAGGCATTTTATCTTCAAGGTCAATCATAGATTCAATATTAAACATAATACATTCAGCACCTGAGTCAGTATTATCGCCACCCCAATATAGATAAGGAATTTGACTTAAATTCCAAGACCAACCAACAGCTACATAATTTAAACTATTAATAGGAGAATTAACATAATATGATTTAGTATCCAAATCTCGACCATCATCACTACCCCAAATATATCTAAGTTGGACACTAGTAAAATCACTAAAATGAATAACAGAAGTAGGCCAAATATGATTAGCACCATCATAAACATGAGCAATATTAATTTGACCTATTGTCCGTTTTTTAAGAGGTTGAGCAATTCCTCCTTGATGTCCAAGAGTTAAACTCATTATTCATCAATAATATTATAAGTCATTCCAGCAACTGGGGTAATAGTTGCATATTGGGTAGCAGTTCCTGTCCAAATTGGAAGACTAAGTTTATTACTATTTGCACTAGGCATAGTCATATTAACTCCACATCCGTCATTAATAGCTTTTTGAATTTTATCAAGATTAACACTATTAGTAATAGTTTGATTTATTTCTTTTTTAAAGTTATTAAATGTATCATTAGTAACATATCCATTAAGTAAATTATTAACTTCTTCTTTATTATAAGTTTCAGACTTAGTATAATAATTTTTAAGTAAATTATTAATTTCTTGTTTAGTGTAACTATCAAATGAAGAAGTATCTCCCATTACTCTCCATTCAGTACCATTCCAATAACAAATCTTTCCATTACGATATTCAATCTGACCTTT
>ENA-OZIA01000498-OZIA01000498.1-human-gut-metagenome-genome-assembly--contig:-NODE-498-length-12014-cov-11.645121_pt1 | contig 12014 bp, 10 predicted proteins | sample MGYA00244052_ERZ653698 | MGnify/ENA primary metagenome ERZ653698 (study PRJEB26926, sample SAMN06165337) | human gut metagenome | biome: ENVO:00009003; feature: ENVO:2100002; material: ENVO:00002003...
TCATCTCGGATTTCCTCTCCAAGCTGATGCGGCTGCCCATGAGGTTCTTTGACAGCAAACTGGCAGGCGACTTGATACGCCGCATCGAAGACCACAACCGCATCGAGAGTTTCCTCACCCAGTCCGTGCTCAATATTTTGTTCTCTACCCTCACGGTAGTCATCTTCGGTATCGTGCTGGCCATATACAGCTGGAAAATATTCCTCATTTTCATCCTGTTCAGCGCAGCCTATATGGGTTGGGTAAAGCTGTTCATGCGCAAGCGGGCCGACTTGAACAGGAAGAACTTTGAACAGATGTCCGTCAATCAGAATAATTTGATGCAACTCATCTACGGTATGCAGGACATCAAGCTGCTGGGCTGCGAACAGCAAAAACGCTGGGAATGGGAAAACATACAAGCTTCTCTCTTCCGCATTAATATGAGTTCACTCAACCTGGGGCAGTGGCAGCAGGTGGGAGCCGTACTTATCAACGAAGTGAAAAACGTACTGATAACAGTTCTCTCTGCCACCGCCGTACTACATGGAAGTATCACGCTGGGTGTGATGCTTTCCATACAGTACATCATCGGACAGATGCAAGGGCCTATCAGCCAATTCGTTTCCTTCATGCAGGACACGCAGGACGCGCAGCTCAGCCTGGAACGTCTCGGAGAAATACATGGCAAGCCCGATGAAGAGACAGAAGGCATGGACCAGGACACCCAAATATCAGGCAAAGACCCGATTCAATTGCAAAATGTAGTCTTTACTTACGGATCAGAAAAATCGAAACGCATCATCAAAGGGCTATCGCTGGACATACCAGCCGGAAAGACTACCGCCATCGTGGGCCTCAGCGGCAGTGGGAAAACAACGCTGATAAAACTGATGCTCGGATTCTATCCTCCCACCGGAGGAGCGGTGATGATAGGCAATCAGTCGCTACAAAAAATCAGTTTCAAGGAGTGGCGCAAACATTGTGGAGTAGTGATGCAGGAGGGATTCATATTCGGCGATACCATTGCCAACAACATAGCACCGGATGGCAGCATGATAGACAAAGAACGCCTGCTGTATGCCGTAGAGATGGCAAATATACGTGAGTTCATCGAATCCTTGCCTTTAAAGTATAACACCAAAATAGGTAACACGGGGCAAGGATTGAGCCAAGGGCAGAAGCAGCGCATCCTGATAGCGCGCGCCATTTACCGTAATCCCGATTACCTGTTTTTTGATGAAGCGACGAATGCGCTCGATACGGACAATGAGAAAGTGATACAGGAAAATCTGGAGAGATTCTTCAAGGACAAAACGGTGGTCATCGTGGCGCACCGCCTGAGCACCGTAAAGAATGCCGACCAGATAGTGGTACTGAAAGAAGGGGAGATAACGGAACGGGGCACGCACGAAGAACTCATTGCCCGGCAGGGCGATTACTACAGGCTGGTGAAGAATCAGCTGGAACTGAGCGCTTAGGAAATTTAAAAATGAGAATTGAGAATTAAAAAATAATAGCAATAAGGTATGGAGGAAATCTATAAACCTGATGCGGACGGACCGGAAAAGGTAGAAGTATATAGCCGCGAAAACAATGATATGCTGGGAGATATGCCCGAATGGTTGATCCATACGGGAAGCTACATCGTATATGGACTGATTGTTTTTCTTATTGCAGGCACGGCATTATTTAAGTATCCTGACACAATAAGAAAAACGATAACCATTGACGACTTGGGAAGTGCGGAATGGATCACTGCCAATCAGACAGGAATGATAGACCGCTTTTTTGTGGAAAACCAATCACCTGTACAAAAGAACGACACGCTGGGCATACTGAAAAATACTGCCCTACTGGAAGACGTACAAACATTTTGCCGCGTACTGACCAAAATAGAATGGTACTACCGCACCAACGACATCAAGTACCTGCAAGACTATCCCTTTGACCTCATCATGGGTGAAATGTCTTCCGCCTACGAACAGTTCACCCAAGCCGTGCGTACGTGCGTGATGTATCAGGAGTTTGATATCTATCCGCAGAAGAAAAAATACCTAGATGAAGAACTCCGGATACTGGAAAGTACCGGTAAGGCAGATGCCATGGCGGTGCTGAATGTGAAACGCGAACTCTTTGAACTGGATATAAACCACCGGATGGAGACTGCCAAAAACCTCCGGATGCTGGAACTGGCTTACGAAAACATGGTGAACAGCCTCCGCACGTGGGACAAGAAGTACCTCATCAAAAGCCATCACGACGGCATAGTGGTATGGGGAAAGACATGGGGCATGAGCGCCCGGGTAAATGAAGGAGACACCCTGTGCACCGTTATCTCCAAGCAGCAGGGGAATCCCCTCGGGCACATCACTCTTTCACAAGACGAAGTGGCGGAAATTGCCGTGGGCGACAAAGTAAATATCGAACTGAACAAATACCCCACCCACTCGTATGGCGTACTGCCGGGAAGAATCGCCTCCGTCTCTTTTGTGCCTTACAATAAAAGTTATGCCGTGGAAGTGGACTTTCCGGACGGACTGGTGACAACCAACAGAAAGGAAATAAAATATGAAATAGACATGTCCGGCCGGGCGGAGATCATCACTTCGAGCCGGAGCATACTGAGCAGGATTTTCGCACCCGTGTATGAATTGTTTTCCACCACGGAGTAACACCGTTTTTTTTCACTACTACAGAGAATAACCAACTTAAACAAAGAAGAATATGAAAAAAGAAGACCCCAACAACAAGCAACCGGAATACACCCGCTATTCCGAAGATGAAGAACAAGTGCTGGACTTGAACGAACTGATGGACGTACAAGGTGGCATAGATGACAAGGAGTTATCCAAATGTGGCCTGGGATGCTATACAGGCGGATTCGTCGATCCTACAAAAACACAAGATGAAAATACCGGAAATGAATAAAGTATATGTGCTGAACCCTCATTATCATCTGAGACATGATATTCACAGGGTCGCATTATTCTCCAGTACGGGGACAGATACCGACTGCTCCCGGAACTGGCATACTTTTATTCACCCGCTGCAAGCTGTCATGCTGAGTTTTTTCACGTATGACAGACCTTTGCAGACAACTCTCCCTCTGCTGTGCGACTTCTTCTGCCGGAGCAAGGAGGAAATGATCAAATGGGTATCGGACTTCATTGATAATCCGACCCCCATTTATACCTCCTCCCAGCAGGGAGAAATTTATTTTCCCAAACGTATATTGATTGAAGCGGAAAAGGCAGGCAAAGCATTGCGGTTTGACCGGCTGCAAGCAAATTCTTTTGTCTGGAAAAAACTGGATCTTACTACAAGAAGGCTGTATTCCGGTCCGTTGCTCCTCACATTCATGCTGACCAACCAATGTGTCACGCATTGTAAGTATTGCTATGCAGATACATCAACGCAAATAAAATCCCCACTCACCACCCAACGCATGATGGAGCTGATCAAGGAAGCTTCAGACCTGCAAGTACAACAAGTAAATCTGATAGGTGGTGAAATATTCCTGCATAAAGACTGGAAAATCATATTAAAAGAATTGGTAAAACGGGGTATTGCCCCCGAATTCATATCGACCAAAATGCCTGTAACCCAAAAACTGTTGCAAGATGTACAGGAAACAGGGTATCAGGGAATTGTTCAAATTTCACTGGATGCCATTCATTCCGAAATACTGACCGCCTCACTGGGAGTAAACGGAAATTATGCCAAAGAGATGCTTCACGGCCTGCAATTACTGGATGACAGCGGACTGAATTATCAGATTTCATCTGTGCTGACCAACTACAATTGCCAGTTGAATGTCTTGGCGGAATTACTGCATGAATTATCTCATCTGAAGCATATACGCGACTGGCGTATTATCCCCGCCAGTAATTCCATATACAAAGAGTATAATGTATTTTCGCATTTGAAACCTACTAAAGCACAAATTACAAAGGTATTCAACCAAATACGCCCTCTTCTCACACAGGTTTCCTTTCCCGTGATTCTAGGGAAAGAAGTAACCGATAAAAACTATCAAGATACCTGGGGTGGAAGCCGGTGTTTCAAAGGAAGCGAATGCTCTGCATTGACCACTCATATGTTTATATTGCCTGATGGTAAAGTGACTGTATGCGAGGAACTTTACTGGCATCCACAATTTATCATAGGGAATGTAACCACACAAAGTCTGAAAGAAGTCTGGCATTCCCCTCAAGCCTTGCACCTTTGTTCCTTGTCACGTCAGGATATCAACAAAGAGAGTCCATGCAGGGAATGCCGTCTTTTTGAAGACTGTTTCAGTTATCAGAACCGTTGCTGGAGTGATATCATAAAAGCTTATGGAAAGGATTGTTGGGATTTTCCCGATCCGCGTTGCTGTTTTGCTCCTGCCATGAAAAATAAATTAAGTTATGACTGAAGACGAACTTGACAGAATAAAAAAATCATTTGTCCGTTCCAGTGACGAATGTCCCATGGAAGTGGCCTGTCTGCTCACTGTCATGAAATACTATGGCGGTCAACAAGATGCACGCACACTAGCCGAATGGTGTAAAGTAGATGGAAAATATACGTTGATGGGTATGAAACAGGCAGCTATACGTGCAGGAATGGAAGCGGAAATCTGCTTGCAGAACATGGAACAATTGTCCACCAGAAAATTTCCTGCCATACTTTTTGCCATCAATGATTTCGAAGTACCGGGATATGTGGTTTGTTATGGCATTCATGAAGGCCGCTTCATTATTTGGGAGCCGGGATTCGGCCCTATGCAATATTGGGAAAACCAAATGAAAACATTATGGATAAGAGGAATAACTCTTACTCTGTTTCCCACCCACGAATTTATGCAGAAAACGGATTTTCAACTAAAATGGTGGGAGTTGTATCCGTGGAGTAGGAAATGGAAAAGAAGACTGAACCGCTGGTATGAATATATCTGGCTAAATTATCCCTGGTTCAGGGAAATGGTAACACAGCTAAGACGGAAATGAATGGAGCAAGCCAAGTCCAATTATTCCATAGGGGCAGATTGAACCCCTTAGCCGTCAAACTAAGTTTTTTATTACATACGATTCTTTTGTTCTGTGGAGACCAAAGCCCCATAGTAGGTGATAAAACCAGCGAGGCAAAAATCTTATCATAGTCTGGTGCATTAATCATATTAATTAAAGCAATCGTAGGATCATCTTCTGAATAAGCTCCACTAAAAGAAATAATCGCATCTTTAACATATTGATATCCGGCTGATAAGCATACCCATTTATAAGTTGTTCCTAAAGTTATATTATGAGATAAAGAAGGTAATAAAAATGGATTACCACCCTCATATATATATACCGATTAATATACATTACATTACTTCGCAACTGAGCATAATATGGACGAGAGTATAATAGTTGCGCATCTGAATATAGTTGTATTGTTCCCATATTTGAACTAGTGCAAGGTAGGAGAATAGTGGAATAGCCAACTGAAGAAATTGGTAATACTCCTTTTGTTTCATTTGATTTTATATTAAAAGCTCCGGTCTGATCACTGATAGTACCTTGTAAAAAAGTAAAATCAGGCAAAGAAAACAACACTATATTGGCAAACTCTAGTGGCTGTTTTTTTCATCCACTATTATTCCACTAATCATCTGTGCATGTATGCAAAGAGAAACCAGTAAGAGGCAGAAAGTTATATATAATTTTTTCATAACAATATCAATTATTTATCGGTTAAACCGGAACGCAAATGACACAAATCTAACCTCCGGCAGGTTTATATCCATGCTGTACAGTTATTAATTTGTGTCATTTGTGTTCCAATTTTAATTTATAGAACGAAATAAATCCGCGTTCCATCCATTAACTCCCATTTATCATCCGGTGGTATGATGGCGGATAATCATTATGTATCATGCATCGCCGCATCTTACATATCTTTTACAAACAGACCTGTTAAAACTAAACTATCCGCTATATCCTCCTTGGGATTGGGCTGAAAAATCCTTCAGATGTTTCAGCCCGAACTTACGGTGCATTACTCCTGGAGTCGTGGACGGTGGTTCGGGCAGACAAATATGTAAAAGTCCATTCCATTGGGAATATATGAAATGATAATCCTCAATCATATCACAAAATGTTTATTTATAGAATGGGATGACGGATGGAACACGGATTTTTTTACTTTACCTGTCATTGGGTTTGCAAGTACAAATTTAAATTTTAAGTCCGTGTTTGTCCGCTTCGTCCGTGTAGTTCGCATTCCATCACCCCGTTTTATAAATTTCCATTTATCATCCGGTGGTATGATTGCGGATAATCATTTCAAATAAGATAAAATATGTTATTTCATATTCTTCATTTATTCTTCCCCTTCAAGTATTCATAAAAAGCATATTGCGCCCGTACCGGTTCTTCTTTCGGATTCCTTTTCAACACATTATTCAGATTTTCATCCACCCAACCGGCTTTTCTGTTATCTTTCAACTGAATAACCAGCATATCTATCAGTTGTTGTTTCAGATCTTCGTCAAGAATGGGGGTAACGGCCTCTATACGCCGGTACAGGTTGCGCCTCATCCAGTCCGGCGAACCCATGAACAGAAGCGGTTTTCCTCCATGGTGGAAATACCACACCCGGGCATGTTCCAAAAAGCTGTCCACAATGCGAGTGATACGGATATTTCTGCTATAAGGCTGATTGGGAATCAAGCAGCAGATACCACGTACTATCAAGTCTATTTTCACTCCTGCCTCACTAGCCTTATATAATTCATCTATCATGGCAGGATCTTGCAGTGCATTCATTTTCAAGATAATCCGCGCTTCTTTTCCCGCCTTTGCCATATTTATCTCATATCCGATACGTCTTCTCAGTTCCGGCAGCAGATTAAAACGGGCTACCAACAAACGCTTGAATTTGGGTTCAGTCACTTCTTTCTGTAATACCCGGAATAAAGTATACAGATCATTCACAATAATCTCGTTGGAAGTGAACAAACCGGAATCAGCATATATCCGGGCAGTCTTCTCATTGAAATTTCCGGTACTGATATAAGCATAGCTGCGAGTCTGTTTTCCCTCTTTGTTATACCGCAGTACAAGCGCCACCTTGGCATGCACTTTCAATCCCGGTATACTGAAAATAATATGTATCCCCGCCCGCTTCATCATCTCGGCGGTAGCCAAATTGTTTTCTTCGTCAAAACGGGCCTTAAGTTCTACAAAAACAGTTACTTTTTTACCATTCTGCGCAGCAGCAATCAGCGTATTGATAACAACCGAGTTTTCCGCCACCCTATATTGGGTAATCATGATCTCCTTACAGGACGGGTCATGAACGGCCTCATACAGGAAATGGATGAAATGTTCAAAAGAATGATAAGGGAAATGCAACATCAAATCCTTCTTGCTCACATAACGGAATATGGATTCTTTCTCATCCAAACAATTCAATGTCATGGGACGAGGTTTCAATTGGGTACAAAGTTCCTTACTGGGATTAGGCAGATGAGCCAAATCCTCCAAGTTCAAGTGTTTGTCTCCCGGAACCAAATCATCACGATTGATGCCAAATGCATCGACCAGAAACTCCAGATAATCCGCAGGCATCTTTCGGTCATACACAAAACGGCATACAGCACCTATTTTACGCTTTTTCACCTTTTTACGCAACTGTTCCACCATTACTTCGGAACTGGTTGCATCATCCACGAAAATATCGGCGTCACGAGATATCTTGCAACAATAACTGCAATCCAAATCATAGCCCGGAAACATACGGTTGATATTCGCCTTTATAATATCTTCCATATACATCAGGTAAAAGTTTTCTCCCTGTCGGGGAAGTTCTATGAAACGGGGAACTTTGCTATAAGGCAATTTGATAATATAGTATTCCTTTTCCCCCGTGTCTTTGCGCGTCACGCGTACCGACAGATACAAACGGTTGTCACGTAAAAAAGTCTTGATTCGATTCTTGCATACCGGAACAGGCTGAAGATAGGGAAAAATTTCTTCTTTAAAGAAATTACTGATAAACTCCTGATGAAAAGGCTCTACCTCCTGTTTACTTTGATAAAAAATAATATGATGCCTGCGCAAAGCCGGGACAATCTTATGCTCATAAATGCGGATACGGTCTTCCATCTGGCTATTGACAGCTTCGGTTATCTGATGTATCAGGTGTCTGGCTTCTTCTTGTGTCATATCATCACTTTGGCCACCGGAAGCGATGGCTTTATGTTCCGCTACACGAATCTTGTAGAATTCCTCCAGATTAGAAGAATATATAGAGATAAAGTTAATCCGTTCATACAACGGAAGGGAGTCGTCATCCGCCTCCAACAACACGCGATAGTTGAAAGACAACCAACTGATATCACGCTTGAAATAATGATATTTGCTCTCCATATTATGCTTAGATTTGTTCCAAATATAGTACCTTTGCCGATAATAAACAAAAAAACTATGACAAGAATCGGATTATTATCGGATACTCATGCATTTTGGGATGACAAATACTTGAAATACTTTGAGAATTGTGATGAAATATGGCACGCCGGAGACATTGGCTCGGTGGAAGTCGCCCGGAAACTGTCCGCTTTCCGCCCCTTCCGGGCAGTATATGGAAACATTGACGGGCAGGACATACGCAGACTTTATCCTCAAACCAACCGCTTCACCGTAGATGGTGCGGAGGTGTTGATAAAGCATATAGGCGGATATCCGGGCAACTATGATCCTTCCATCCGCGGCAGCCTGCTGGTGAAACCTCCCCAGCTTTTTATCAGCGGACATTCGCATATATTAAAGGTGAAATATGACAAGACACTGGATATGTTACACATCAACCCGGGAGCAGCAGGCATTTCCGGATTTCATAAAGTGAGAACATTGGTACGTTTTTGTATCGATAATGGAGAATTTAAAGATTTAGAAGTAATAGAACTAGCGGATAAGTTGTAAGATTAAAAAATCTTTCCGAACTTTGCACACACTAATATCAAAAACAATATGAAGACTTATCTCGTTACAGGAGCTGCCGGATTTATCGGAGCCAACTATTTAAAATACATCCTGACCAAACATGATGACATCAGGGTGGTGGTACTGGATGCCTTGACTTATGCCGGCAATCTGGGAACTATTGCATCAGACATTGATAATGAACGTTGTTTCTTCGTAAAAGGAGATATATGTGACCGTGATTTGGCAGACCAACTATTCGCAGAATACAAGTTTGACTACATCGTGAATTTTGCAGCAGAAAGCCATGTAGACCGCAGTATTGAAAACCCACAATTGTTTCTGCAAACTAATATTTTGGGAACCCAAAACCTGCTGGATGCGGCCCGCCGTGCTTGGGTGACGGGAAAAGATGAGAATGGTTATCCCACCTGGCGCAAAGATGTACGTTACCATCAGGTATCTACAGATGAGGTATACGGCAGCCTAGGAGCAGAAGGTTTCTTTACTGAAACAACTCCTTTATGTCCACACAGCCCATATAGTGCCTCCAAGACAAGCGCTGATATGATTGTCATGGCTTATCGTGATACTTACAAAATGCCGGTAACCATTACCCGCTGTTCCAATAATTACGGTCCGTACCATTTTCCTGAAAAACTGATTCCACTAATCATTAAAAACATTTTGGAAGGAAAGAAACTTCCCGTATATGGTGACGGAAAGAATGTACGCGACTGGTTATATGTAGAAGACCATTGCAAAGCCATCGATTTGGTTCTGCGCAAGGGCCGCGAAGGGGAAGTATATAATGTAGGCGGACACAATGAGAAAGAAAACATACAGATAGTAAAACTTACCATAGCCACTATTCACCGGATGATGACGGAAACTCCCGAATATCGCAAAATCTTGAAGAAAAAAGAGTTGAACGACAAAGGTGAGATCTCTATCGACTGGATTAACGAATCATTAATCACCTTTGTCAAAGACCGTTTGGGACATGACCAACGTTACGCTATCGATCCTACCAAAATCACTAATGAATTAGGATGGTATCCTGAAACAAAATTCGAAACCGGTATTGTAAAAACAATCCAATGGTATCTGGAAAATCAAGCATGGGTGGAAAATGTAACAAGTGGCGATTACCAAAAGTATTATGAAAGAATGTATAAAAACCGATAAAGAATACATCTTATAATATTTAAAAAAGTCCCCGGATAAGAAAGGCGTTCTTATCCGGGGACTTTTTTATCTTAATATTTCCAACACCAAATTTCAGCTATAATATAATAAAACAATAAAATTGAATTTGCTATAGATATGTTCAACAACATACTACATTCCCTTTCATCTTCGATTTCTTTCGTATATTTTTGCACCGATAAGATAATTATAACACAAACAGTGTATTAAAAATAAAATAAAGAAACTATTTTAATATTTATAAATATAAAATCATAAAATAGCAATAATAGAGAAAGAAAGCAAAAATACAAGCAAGATATCAAGGCCTTAAAAGACAGATATACGAAAAAAGAAAGAAAACAAAAGATTTATCTAACCTAATAAGTTTACGATTGAAACCAAACAGATTCAATAATTTGATATAACATCAACCTTTAAAAACAAATAGTGAGTTAATAAAGAAGCAAAAATGAAAAACATGAAGAAAAATCCAAAACAAAACAGGGAAAGCAGCCTTATGCGTAGTCCCCTTATTTTAGGATTGTCAATGGTCCTATGCATACCGGTTGCCTATTCGCATGCAAAGTCAAGTAACATAGTGAACAATGAATCGGTTCAATCGATCCTGCAAGGACGTACTATCAAAGGTCAAATTATTGATGAGAACAATGAACCTTTAATTGGAGTATCCGTCACTGTAAAAGGCGCAAATACTATAGGAACCATCACTGACTTTGACGGAAATTATACATTGGATGTACCCGCAGGAAAAAACAGTCTTGAAATATCTTATATAGGATATAAAACCCAAGAAATAACCATTGGCAAAAACACACAATTGAATATCAAAATGCAGCCTGATACTCAAATATTGGATGAAGTGGTAGTGGTAGGATACGGCACTGTAAAAAAGAGAGATTTGACTGGAGCTGTTGCTTCCGTAAAAAGTGAGGATATTGTCCGAATGCCAACCAGCAATGTACTAGAGGCTATTCAAGGACAGGTGGCAGGTTTGGATATCACTCGCAGTAGTGGAGAAGCCGGTTCCGGAGTGAACATGACCCTACGTGGCACACGCTCCATCAATGGTGACAATAGCCCGTTATTCATCATTGACGGCATGGAAGGCTCTTACGATGAATTGAATCCGAATGATATCGCTTCTATTGAAGTACTGAAAGATGCCTCCTCTACAGCTGTTTATGGTGCTGCCGGAGCAAATGGAGTTATCATCATCACCACCAAAACTCCTAAAAAAGATAAATTCTCCATCGATCTGGATGCCTACTATGGTTGGAATGTCATCTCCAGCTTCCCCGAAGTAAATCGTGGAGAGGATTACATTAACTTCCGCAGAGAAGCACAAAGAACGGTAGGTGCCTGGAACAGCCCGGCCGATGACGGGAATCTTTTTCCCAGCTATATGCAAAAATATATAGACAACAATCAATGGGTGGACTGGTTTGATTTAGCTTCACAAACCGGTATCACCAATAGCTACAATCTAAGCACATCTTATTCTAATGACCGGGTCACCTCTTATTTTTCTTTAGGATATTACAATTTGGAAGGATTATTGAAAGGAGACGAACTGGAACGCTACTCGGCACGTGCCAAAATAGATTTTAAAGCCAATGAAATGGTAAAATACGGACTAAACCTATATGCCATGTATTCTGAAAATGACAAGCGTTACAGCCGTATATGGAACCGTATTCTCTGTATGCCACCATTGGGTACTCCTTATGATGAAGACGGCAATCTGGTAGACTACCCGTTGGGAGACGGCAACATGAATCCTTTGGCGGATATGGGAGAAGACCAATATGTAAAGAGGAGTTCTATAAATTAAAATATTGTAGTACAGTTGTTTATATGGTTCCAAGA
>ENA-OZIA01000503-OZIA01000503.1-human-gut-metagenome-genome-assembly--contig:-NODE-503-length-11915-cov-5.928331_pt1 | contig 11915 bp, 8 predicted proteins | sample MGYA00244052_ERZ653698 | MGnify/ENA primary metagenome ERZ653698 (study PRJEB26926, sample SAMN06165337) | human gut metagenome | biome: ENVO:00009003; feature: ENVO:2100002; material: ENVO:00002003...
TATAAGAGACAGTGAAAAACTTGCGCCGAGCTGCCCCGGTGCAAAACTGCTGCATGGTAAGGTATTCAATTCCTATTCCAGCAAAGCCGACTTGTCCGCATGGGTAGAAACCCTCAGCCTCTAATAGACACATTCCTGCGGAATGAAACACCCGCCTGGTCGAGAAGATTTCCTGAATCCTCTCACCCAGACGGGTATTCTTTTTCTTATGCCACTTCTTCCATCCAATTACGCGCCATACTTTTCCAACGCTCTCCGAATCACATCCTCACAGTTGAACTCTATTTTCATCGTTTGATCGTCATACAGATAAACCTTGCTCACAAAAACATCTACACATTCTTTTGTCAGCCCGCCGATGTACGTTTTCTCGCTGGCCTGTTTTGTCAGAGCGCGGATTTCTTCATCCAGTTCATCGGCACACTCCTGTTCTTCCTTTTCTGTCCGTATGCTATCCTGCAATGCAGCCAGTTTTTCCGAAAGGGTCTTTTTCTTTTCTATGTACACATCTCGCCGTAGCACACCGTCTGCATACGATTCATATAGTTTGATTTGCTCTACCCGAATGGCTTCTGCTTGCTTTTCCAAGTCCTCAATGTCCACGCAGCGCACCGTGATAGACTGCTTTTCCTGCATTCCCTGATTTACCACATCCAGCGCATAGAATACTGTTTTTATCGCACGAGCCACTTTTGCGTTCACCGAATATTCTCTGTAATAGCCGCCGTAGCATTTAGAGAACTTTCCGGCTGACCGTTTATAGCCGCAATAGAAAACCATTTCCCCATATTGTCTTTCGTGGCGAAGCTGCCGATTACAGTTTCCGCAGCAGATTTTTCCTTTTAACGCAAATTCATCACCCACCTTATACTGAATTGGAGTCACGTTACGGATTGCTTTCTGTGCCTGATAGTATTCATCTTTTGTCACGATGGCCTCATGTGCATTTTCTGCAATGATCCACTTGTCCTCCGGGAGTGTCCGAATAGATGTAGTGTTTACATCAATTTTCTTTCTTCTCCCCATAACCAGCGCGCCCGTGTATTCATACCGTCTAAGGATTCTCCATACGATTGCCGCATTCCACAGCATTTCACTGTCCGGGGCAATAATGGGATTACTGCCCATTAGAAGATTTTTTCGTTTCGCATATAATCCCGGCGTAGGAAGATTTAATTCGTTCATGCCATAGGCGATCTGCGTTGTATTGCGGCCGGACAATGCTAATTCAAATACTTTTTTCACGCTGGGTGCAGCCTCCGGGTCAATTTCCCACCGCTTCCCACCTTTCTTGTTCCACACATATCCGAAAGGAACATTTGTGCAGGTGGCTTTTCCGTTCTTCCAGTTCGTTTCCAGAGCAGCCCGAACCTTTTTCGCAATATCCCGGCTATACATATTATTCACCAGATTGCTGACCGCCACTTCGATTCCCGGTGTTCCGTTGTTCAGTTTCATGCTGTCAAAGGAATTATTCACAGCAATAAACCGAACTCCCATCAACGGAAAAATCTGTTCAATGTAATCGCCAACACCGATATAGTCACGACCAAGGCGGGATAAATCCTTTACCATGATGACTTTTATATCGCCCTGCTTCAAATCCACGATCATTTTCTGAAAAGCCGGACGATTAAAATTTGTTCCAGTATAGCCATCATCTACATATTCTACAATCTCGCCAAACAAATCTTCCTGCTTCCCAATGTAATCGTGGAGCAGCATCCGTTGGTTCTCAATGCTGTTACTTTCATCCTTGCTGCCTTTTTTCAAATCTCCGTCTGCCAATGATAAGCGGAGATAGATTGCAATTTTATCATTCATTCTGAACCTCCGACATGATTGCAAGCACTTCCTGATAGGGGTCGCTACACTTAAATTCGACCTCCACAGAATTGTCCATTCCCACATAGATTCTCTTGATAAGTTCATGCACCAGTTCTTCATCAAATTCATTTTGATTCAGAATCCCGCGCATCCGCTCCATCTGCGCATCGCAGATTTTGATTCTTTTTTCCAGTTCCAATGCACGTTGACGCTGCTTTTGCAGTTCATGTTCCAACCGCTGCTTTTCTGCTATGTAGTGTTCCTTTAGTTGACTGTATTCATCTTCGTCCAGAATTTCAGCTTTATAGTCCTCATATAAACGCAACCGCCGTTCTTCGGCTTCCTGAATCCGAAACAGGATAGAGTTTTCTTTCATCTTGATGGAACGGGCAGAATCCAGATTGCTGCCGCGCATCATGTCTTTTACCAGCTTTTCTTCTTCACACATGGTAGACACCAGATGATGAATCTGATCCATCGCCACCATCATCAGCATTTTCTCCGGCACCGCATGATAGGCACAGGGAGTCGTGTTCTTCTTTCTTTTGCAAATGAACACTCCATAGTACGTTTCTTTCACCGTACCATGCACACGCCGTTCAAACGTCATGTTGCGTCTGCAGCAGCCACAGTAAACAATTCCCGATAGATGGTTATAACACTTTTCTCTGGTTGCTTTGGAACGAGCCATCGCCCTTTCCCGTCTTTCCTTATTCTGCTCCCGCCGTGCCTGCACTTTTTCAAAATCCGATTTTAGAATGATTGCTTCATGAGCGTTTTCAACAATATGCCATTCCTTCTTTTCCACAGGATGGAGGCCAATCCCTTTGTATGATGCAGTTTGCGTTTTCCCAGATACCAGTTCTCCAATATAGGCACTGCTGTTTAAAATACGAAGAACCGTACTGGGATGCCATTTATTATAGGTAGGGTCATCTCCCTCATGCAATTTGCGATTCAGCCGTTCGTTCGGCCTTGCCACTCCTAAAAATTCCAACCTGCGGGCAATTTCGTTTGTGCTCACTCCTGCAAGATACCATTGATAGATCAGCTTGACCCACTTCGCATCCTCAGTCGCTTCAAACTTATTTCCCTGTTGGTTCAACTGATAGCCATACGGTGTACACCACGATGTAGGGATTCCCTTTTCACGGCGCATCTGGTAACTAAGGCTGATTTTCTTTGAAATATCCTTAGCGTACAAGCTGTTTACCATGTTCTTGATGGGAACCGCAAGACTATCCACATCCGACTGCCGGATGTTGTCAAAATCATCGTTGATGGCGATAAAACGAACATGGAGCATCGGGAAAATAGTTTCCAGATAGCTTCCCGTTTCGATATAGTCACGACCAAATCGAGATAAGTCCTTCACTACGATGCACTGAATTTTGCCTGTCCGTACATCCTGCATCATACGCTCAAATTCTGGTCGGTCAAAACGTGTTCCCGAAAAACCGTTGTCTGCATAGGTATCGGTCAGCGTCAGATCCGGGTTTTCCCTGATATAATTATGAATTTGCAAAATCTGTGTGTGCAGGGAATCTTCTGTTTCATGCCCGCCGTTCTCAACCGACAGCCGCGCATACGCTGCCGTGCGCAGAAGTTCTTTTTCGTTTTGCTGTACGGCCTCCTGCACAGCAGCCTGCGGCATCATATTCTTTCTACTCTTTCTTGCCATTACAATCTTCCTCTCCGTTGTTCAGCCATTCTTCCGGGAAGAATCTCTTCCACTCACTTTCTTCTAGGATCACTTCTACCTGTTCAAAATCTACGATCCATACATGGTCAAGCCATTCTTTAAGATGTGCGCGCTCCAGCGTTTCAGGAATTGAAATCGCTCGGAACTTCATCAACCAGGGATTCCCATGGCTAAATGCTTTTTCTATGTCATTAACAGCCAGCATTACTTTTTTAAAGGCCGTTTCCTGCTTCTGGACTGCCACCTGATACTGATGTTCATACTCCTCTACCTGTTCTAGCGAAATTAATCCCTGCTCGTATTTCCGATAAACTGCTGTTCGTTCATCGTCCTTGGCCATCAAGTGCTCAACGATCTCATTTGCTCTTTTTCTGTACTGCAACAGTCCAGCATCCATGCACTGCTTGACTTTCTCAGGATTCAAGTCCAGCACCCTATCAATACGCGCAGCTTGCATTTTTTCTTTTTCCAACGCTGAAAGAATCTCTCGAAAGATTTTTTCGCTTTCGATGAAAGGGGCTTTTCCAGAGAAGCATCTATACCCCTTGTCAAACGAATAGATTTGCTGGCTTTCATCTTCTGATGTTCTGCACAGCAGTCCTTTTCCGCTTTCTTTGTCATAGATTTTTTTGAAGAGCAGATTTGGTTTTTTTCGGGCCTTTTTTCTCGAAGGCAACCTCGTAGATTCCAACTTTTTCTGAGCTTTCTGAAATTCCGTCTCTGAAACAATCGCCGGAACCTCCAATTCTCGCTTTGCCTTTGCCAGTGTCAGCGTACACTTTCCAATATAGAGTGGATTTTTCAAAATCGATCGAATTGTTGAATCCGGCCACTTAATTTTTGCTCTTGACCTTTTTTTCTTTGCCATCTGGATTTGTGGAGATGGAACGCCCTGTGCATCCAATGCTCTTGCGATTTCCGGGATTTTCATATCTTCCAGATACATCTGAAAAATCAGCTTTACAACCTGTGCGCTCTCAGGATTAAGAACAAGGTTTCTGCGATCTTCCGACAGCGCATAGCCATATTTAGCCTGTCGATGAGTCAATGTACCTTCTTCAAAGTGATTCTGGCGATTGGTAATAAATTCCGAACGAATCTTATCAATGGCCTTTCCATTGAAATACTCTGCAACTTCTTCGGCAGTTTTGTCTGCACTGCAAAAGTCATCTTCCACAACTGCAAATTGGATACCAAGCGGATAGAACGTCCTCTGCAGTGCTTCAATGGCAAACGGAAGGGTTCTTCCACAGCGGAAGATAGAATCCACAACAACTGCATCAAATTTCCGCGCCATCCCATCCTGTACCAATTTGTCAAAGCCCTCTGTGGCTTCTGCTGTTCTCTTGCGGTCACTGTATTTTTCGGATACGCTGCACCCGCGCTTTTTTAGATACCGTGCAATGCGCTCATTCTGCTCCGCAATCGTATTGGATGGATTTTCTTCTCCGATCCTGCTGGAAATCGACCTTGTATAACTGACCCATTTCATTCCTCTGCCACCTCATTTCCATGATGTGCTTGATATTCCATAAATTTTTCTGTGATACTGTGCAGTTCATCCTCGAAGCAGAAATGAATTTCAATCTCTGTTTTGCTATGAACATCTATGTGGTCAATCAGTTCCACCACGACCCTGCGTTCGAGTGTTTTGATATGTTCGTACTGCTTAAATTCTTCCAACCAAGTAGGAAGCAGTGTGTCGTGCTTTAATGCCTCCTGCTTCTTTTCGCGGATTTCATGAATCTTATCCTGTGCCTCTTTTATCTTCTGCGCAAAGCGAGTATTCATTTCTCCGTACTCTTCCCGACTGACAACATCATCGCATAAGTCCTGATACAGACGGATTTTCAAATTACTGTACCGTTCTAATTCAGCTTCCAGTGCAGTGATCTGGCTGTCCAGAATCTTTATGCCAATCTGTTCGCCGCTTGCCAACTCTGCATTGGAGAGTACCTTTTCCGCTTCTACAAGAAGTGTCACTTGATGCCGAATCGCAGCCAGAACGCTTTCCGTCAGCTTCTCACTGTTTATCATGTGCGGTGTGCAGCCACCGCCATTCTTATAGGTAGAGCAGTGATAGTATTGATACTTCTTTCCGTTTTTCGTCACCGTGCGGCGAATCATATTCTGCCCGCAGTCTGCACAGCGCAGAAAACCTGATAATGGATAAACTGTTGTCTGCGATGGTGCGGTACGAGTGTCCAGTTCCAACAACTGTTGTACTTGCTGGAACTCGCCTTTGCTGATAATGGCATCATGCGCATCTTCCACCCGAATCCAGTTTTCACTTCCAACATCATGGCTCTTTTTTACTTTGTAATTGATTTTCCTGCGTTTACCCTGAATCAATGTTCCCGTATAGGATTCATTTTTCAAAATACGATTGACGGAAACCACTGTCCACTTCTGATTCAGCCCAGCCTGAAAACCGCAGGTATAGTTGAATCCATTGGCTCTCTTATACTCGTTCGGCGGCAGGACACCCAGTTCGTTCAAGTGACTGGCAATGCGCTGTGAACTCATTCCGTTCAATTTCTGTTTGAATATTTCCTGCACAATGCCCGCAGCGTATTCATCTATAATCAGATGATTTTTGTCTTTGGGGTCTTTGCGATACCCATACCCTGCGAAACTGCCAATGAACTGACCTTCTTTTCGTTTCACATCCAAGTGACTGCGAACGCGCAGTGAAATATCCCGGCAGTAGGTGTCATTGATAAGATTATTGAACGGAATCAGAATACGGCCCTTATCATCGTTTTCCTCTGCACTGTCATAATGATCGTTGATGGCGATAAAGCGCACACCCATGAACGGAAAGATTCTTTCCAGATAACGGCCCGTTTCAATGTAGTTTCTGCCGAAGCGAGATAAATCCTTGACGATGATACAGTTGACGTTCCTTTTCTCAATGTCCTGCATCATCCGCTTAAAATCCGGGCGTTCAAAATTTGTGCCGCTGTAACCATCGTCCACATACTCATCGAACTTGTGCAATTCCGGGTGCTTACCCATGTAATCGTTCAGCAACGCTCTTTGATTTTTAATGCTGTTGCTCTCCTGCTGGTCGCCATCCGAACGCGACAATCGAAGATATGTGGCACAGTTGTATTTTTCATTTCCCTGAAAAAACATAAAAAGCCGATAACCTCCTAATCTATTTGTCGTTCAGACAATAAACCAAGAAATTATCGGCTTTATCAGCATATTCTGTTTTGACCCAAAGCCATTATCTCATATTTCGTGGTTCATGTCAACGCTTTAATGTGCTAAAGTGTAAATTTTCTTCTGCTTTCTTCTTTTTTTATTTCCGATGTGTCCTTGCGCATTTTTTCAGTGTGTCCTCTAATCGGTTCTCTCCCGCAAAGCTGATCTTCACTACCATGCCCTTGTCGAGATAGCAATAAGGGTTCTTGATCTGCGAAATGAAATCGACCATCCGCTCCCGCTGCGACAAGTCTTTTCTAATTTCCACTTCGTTGATGTCTACCAGTTCCTTGCGGTTCACATTACGGAGATCGGTCTGTGCCATCTGGCGCAGGCTTTCCATGGTGTGATAGGTTCGTGCAGTTGTTTCGGTCATTCACTCATTCCTTTCTGTTTTTGGGGTGGTGTGTCAGCCTCTTTCACTTATAGAATTGGAGAAAGGCCATTTCGCAAGGTATTTCAAAAAATTTTTTGTCTTTTTTCAAAAACACCTTGCGAAACACGCTCTGCCCGATTCTAAAGATAGAAGAACCCGAAAAATGCGTAAGGCAACGGCTTCACCGTAAGTAGGGCAAGATTCGCCTGGAGTAACTCAAAATTCACTTTCGTGATTTTTCGTTACCGGCAATCTTGATGGGGATTCCGCTTCCCCATTCCCTCGGTACGCACAAAATCTCTGATTTTGGCTATCTGGCTTCCACTAAAGTGGTCGCAGCCGACCGCCTACGGCTTGTCGGGATTTGCTTCGCAAATAAATTTGAAGGGAGTTTCTATCTATGGGCAGAAGAAAAAAGTGCGAGCAGATAAAAAGAACAAATAACGTAATGGTACGTTTTACAGATGCAGAGTATAAACAATGACAGTTATCACCACCGACATAATTTTCATGCAGAAGCTGACAAGGAAGGTTTCAAGAGCTAGCACCACCAGTTCACCGATCTCCATGGTTGCCATCGCCGCCTGCATCTGCATGGACAGCGAACTAACATCAATGGCAGTCTCGCCGTTGATGATACCGGAAGCCGAATTGACTACCGATTGTCCAACGTCAAAGACTGCCATTGTAATTGTGAACGTATTGCTGACCAGATAGATTGCGACCCATGCTCTGTATTTAATATAGGAGTATACTCTTGCACCAAATTCTTTTGCGTTTTCCTCTACCGTCAATCGTTTGTCATTGGCAAAAACAACATCAAACTTATCTTCATTCAGATTTTCATAATACTCTGTATCAGCTTTTTCTCGACCTATTCTTTTCTCCTCTCCATTCACCCCAATTTCTTTTATTAGTACTGATACAGCGTTTGGATAGCATAATTTTATTTTTGCTTGATTTGACGGATGAATTTCCTTAATTGGAACTTTTCCCTCAGTGTTTATCACGTCAATGGATTTCTTTGCTATCGCGTAATAGTTTCCATATACGCAATCAAAATTCAAGAAGCGGCCCTCATCTCGCATCAATATCATTTTTTCTTCACTTATGAAGTTGTATTCCTCGCACCCTTCGCCATTTCTTTTCAATCTGCTTGTGTACGAGAGAGGTCTTGCATATCTTTCACCTTGGTTCTTAACTAAAAAATCAATAATAGACGTTTTCCCTACACCGCTTCTCCCGCCTACCATAACAATAATGTTTTCTCTCATTTTTATTTTCCCCCCCTGTCCTAATGTAACTGAAATAAAATATCCTTGTTTGTTTTCTTCATGCACAAGCCGCAGTCAGCGCAGCTTTCCACTCTTCCATACTGCTCCGGGCAAATTATGCTATCTGTATGCTTCACCGCATACTCAAACAAATTTTCTCTTGTATCAAAGACCAAGCTTTTAGGAATCGCAGGAACCGATGTTGCCATCGTTGTGTCATATGACGCAAACAGCTGCATATTATTAAGATTCATAAGCTCGTTCACATTATCTTTTAAGCAAGGGACATTCCATGTCCTTGTATACCCCCAAAAGGAGACTTTTGGAAATTCTAAAATTATTTCTTTCCAAAAATCAATGTACTCTTCTGAAAAAAAGTCTCCGCTAGAATGCAATCGAACCGCACATCGTCCAGTGGTTTCGTTTATTTGGTTTTCAATTTTGTCCTTCAGTTCGGGTAACCGAAAATGAAAATCCCACAGATTTTCACACCATCGGTCAATTGTATAAACATCTTTTCTGGCATCTGCATTATAACAATGCGTGGAGCACCAATCAGATACTCCGGGGCAAGTGATTCTCGGAGGGATATTCCATACTAATATTTTGTCATAAATTCTTCCAGATTTACCTGTCTTTTTATTTCCAGTTTCCAAACCCGAAAGGCGGTTATCTTGAGGCTTTTGAGGACACAATTCTGAATATGTACTAAAAATTTCTTTTCGCTGTTGTTCTTTTTTGCAATCCGGTTTTTTTCGTTTATCATACAATTTTTTGTCCATCCCCTGCACCTCCCATCACCCATCTCCGTTTACAAGTTCACAGATTTATTCGTTACACACGCTTTAGACAGCTCTTTTGTCATATGTGCAATCTATTAAAAAAACTCTGCCGTCTTAATCACCGTACAATTACGTCAAATCAAGGTAGCAGAGTTTCTTGTTTTTACAAATTTAAGTTTAATTAAAGTCTCTTATTCTAGAGTCACCTATTTCTCATATATATAGTTTACCACAATATTAGCGTCATGTCCTTTCGATATACCGAACTACACATTTCTAAATAAATACATAGTCTACATTTTTTCTTCATACTGTGACAGCATCTTTATGTAGGTTGTCAACATTTCTTTCTTCTTAGTTGACAAGCTTCGATAAGAAGATATTATCCACTTTTCATCTTCTGTCATTGATACATCCTTATCAGCCAAATCTGTGATTGAAATTGAAAGCGCATCACAGATCAGTAATAGCGTGTATACATATGGTTTTGTTTTTCCGTTAAGTAAATTACTTAAGCTGGAAGTTGACAAATTTGTATTTTTTGCCAACGCATATATCGACATTTTTTCTCTTTCGCAATGCTCTCTCAGCTTTTCTAACATTTTTTGATATGTTTCATCTACCTCCATCGCGTACAGCCTCCTCCATGTATCAAATCAAATAGAATGAGCCATTGGGGTCGGTTTGGTATCGAGTGCGCCCAACCTGTTTCCTACGGTTTGCCCAACTTTCAGTCGTTCAGAATCATAGTTGATGTTCTGGAAAGAGCAATCCATCGGTACATTATGAGCGTTACAAATAACCTCAATTATATCTCTGGTATATCCGGTAATCCAAATAACTTACGCATCATCGGATATCTGCTAAATATGATTGTAAACACTAATGGAATTCCAATACCAATCAATAGAAATACACCTCTTCCGTATCCCAAACTGTCTTTTCAATGGTTCAGCGGGATATGCAGGAACATTTACGAATGATGGGAAAGAAAACTACGAGATCGGATAACAGCTTCTCCATGTGTCGCAATACGTGTGATTAAAAATTTTTAGATTCTCTTGAGTACACGTTTTCAAAAATTTTCTCTGATTTCTTTACGCACACGCCAATCCGAAGAAATACTGGGTAGATATAACTTGCGCCAAAAATTCCCAGCTCTTTGGGTCCACTGACAAAGCCCTTCTCATGCTGGAGCTGTCGAGCCCGATGAAACGCTTTCATCACAGTTGCTCTGGTCACACTCTTCTTTTTTCGGTTGAAGAAGATTTCTCCGCCTTGCACAGCATATTTCAAGGATAAGCCTTTCTCCGTTATAAACGAATAATCGACATACGCCACAATTGCATCCCACAAGTATTCTTCTGCATCTGGCGAATCTATCTCTCGCCTGAGTCACTCACACACAGAAATTCTCTTTCTGTAAACACGTGAGTATTCGGCATCCAAAGTTACTTCCGGCAAATTGTAGTTACCCTTTATATAGGGCAAATACCCATGGACAGATGATTTTTTCAACCCGGTTTCATCTTGCAGATACCACGAGTCACACCACCGTTATCAGACAGCGTGTTCTTCAGCACAAAGCCAGCCATGCAGGACTTGCCGCCATTCACCAGATACTCATGGACGGCCTTGAAGCCTTCCTTGCCATAGTAATCGTCTGCGTTAATGACGATGAACGGAGTTTTAATTACGTCCTTCGCTGCAAGCACAGCCTGACCGGTTCCCCACGGCTTTGTACGGCCTGCCGGAAGTTCTCCCGGAATATCGTTGATATCCTGGAAAGCATAGTCCACAGTTACATTGTGAGCGGAACAAATAGAGGCAATGCGATCACCGATGACCTCTTTGAACTCCTTCTCAATATCCTTACGGATGATAAATACCACATGATTGAAACCAGCTCCAATCGCATCATGTATCGAGTAGTCCATAATGATATGACCAGCATCATCCACTGGCTCCAACTGCTTAATTCCTGTTCCGAAACGGCTGCCGATACCGGCTGCCATGATAAGTAATGTTGTGTTCATAATTTTTTCCTCTTGCTATCTTTTATTCCGCAGTCACACTCTTAGCGAGTTTTCTCGACTTCTCTACATCCAGACCTTTGGCTGCAAATACATAATAGCCAAATAGCTGTAGCAGAATCACTGCTAGGCTCTGCAAAACGGCTCTAGGTAATTGCCAGAGTCATCATCGACTTTATGCCTTGTAGCCCTTTTCGCAAATCACACGAACTACTTCGTCCACATACTTCTGGCAGGTATCGTGGTCAGGAGCTTCCACCATGACACGCACCACAGGCTCTGTACCGGATTCACGAACTAGAATACGACCAGTATCGCCCAGTGTTTCTGCCACTTTATTTACCGCTTCCTGTACAGCAGGGTCATTCTGTGCGGCTTTCTTATCCGTTACGCGAACATTCTCCAGTACCTGCGGATAAATCTTCAGTGGTGCTGCCAATTCGCTCATCGGCTTCTTTTTAGCCAGCATGACTTCCATCATTTTCAAACTCGTCAGGATACCATCACCCGTACTGGCGTACTTGGAGAAGATGATATGTCCGCTCTGCTCACCGCCGATACGACAGCCGTTCTTTGCCATGTACTCGTAAACATACTTGTCGCCCACGGCGGTCTTAGCATAGCCGATGCCCTTTTCGTCAAAAGCCTTATACAGACCAAAGTTGGACATAACTGTGGTGACAACAGTATTATTTAACAGCTTACCACGTT
>ENA-OZIA01000506-OZIA01000506.1-human-gut-metagenome-genome-assembly--contig:-NODE-506-length-11822-cov-7.553667_pt1 | contig 11822 bp, 7 predicted proteins | sample MGYA00244052_ERZ653698 | MGnify/ENA primary metagenome ERZ653698 (study PRJEB26926, sample SAMN06165337) | human gut metagenome | biome: ENVO:00009003; feature: ENVO:2100002; material: ENVO:00002003...
GATGTGTATAAGAGACAGGTATATAATATAAATATCTAAAAAATAAAGGAGTCAACCGCAAATGTTAAATCTTACTTTACAAACTGAACTTTTCCTAAACTGCTGTAAAAACAGAAAAGCTCTTAACGATAAAACCATAAAAGCCTACAGAACCGATCTTAGGCAATTCACTGAATTTACGAACAATACGTTCACTAAAGAATCAATCTACCTGTATATTGATATGCTGCATGAACAGTTTAAGCCAAAAACGGTAAAAAGAAAAATTGCAACTGTAAAAGCTTTTACCCACTATCTTTTAATTGAAGATGTTATTGATATAAATCCTTTTGACAAAATCGAAGTTTCTTTCAAAGAACCTGTTATTCTTCCAAGAACAATTCCTTTGAACATAATTAACAGCATTCTTATCTGTGCCTACAATTTGCAGTCACAAACTAAAACTAAATATCAAAAAAAAATTACCACCCGTGATATTGCCGTGCTTGAAATACTTTTTGCAACAGGTGCAAGGGTATCTGAAATCTGCAATCTTAAGTTGTCCTCTGTAGATTTAACCAATCATACTGTAAAAATCTTTGGCAAGGGTTCTAAAGAAAGGATGATACAAATTGAAAACACTGATGTTCTGCGGGCGCTGAACAACTACTATGAACTATTTCAACCAGATATAAAAGAATGCGGTTTCTTTTTTATAAATAAACTGCATCATCGCTTGTCTGAACAGTCTGTTCGTGAAATCATCTGCAAATACACCGCTATGACAGAGTACGATATACATATCACACCTCATATGTTCCGTCATTCTTTTGCTACTCTGCTTCTGGATGAAGATGTTGATATTCGTTACATACAAAAGCTGCTTGGACACAGTTCCATTACGACCACACAAATATACACTCACGTTGCAATGGCAAAACAGAAAGAAATTTTATCGGTTAAACATCCTCGCAACAAGATAATTGTAAATGCAAAATAATACAATTATACTTGTTAATACCCATTATACACCACGCTTATGTTAAATGCAATACATTTTGCCAAATACAGAGCATTTCCCTTACGTTTTCTATAAAATTGTATAATTTACTATAATATTTTTGTAAATAATGACTATAGATTAAAACTATTTTATAAAAGATAATGCTAATTATGGTATTACCATATTTCATAACAGCAGTCTTATTTGTATTATGATGAGCCGAGATGGTTTGTTGAGGGGAAAAGATAATTTGGATAAAATTAAGGATACAGCGCCGATCATCGCTGTATCCTTTTGTTTCTGTTATTTATTAAGAGCGGCTTTTATCATATCGTCTGACAAGCCAAGCTCTTTTAACCTTGCTGCGATATTGGCTCTTTCTTCTTCTTTACCTTTTTCTATGCCTTTTTCCATGCCGATCTGCTCGCCCTCACGTCTTGCATGACCTAACGCGCTGGCTTCATCATGCAGAGCCTTTTCTCTTAATCTCGCAAGCTCCTGTATCTTTTCATCCTCGCTCATCTGGTGTATTACCATTACCGCTTTCTGTATCTCCGGCACATTTGTCTGTCTCAGCATTTCCAATTCCTCCTCGCTCTCCGCGTTTATCAGTTGAAGCCAAAGCTCCATGCGGTTATTCTTATTTATCTTCTTGTTTATCTTTTTAAGCTCAAAAAAGTGTATCGCGCACTTATCCGTCAGCAGCTCGTGCCTGTTTACTTCCAGTACCTTGAAGCATGAATGAAATTCGGGACATTCAAACATATTGAAGTTTATTATATTGATCGATATGCTCTGCTTCAGATCGCCGTATTCGTCTCCGCTTTTCAGATCTCCGCTGTACAGCTTAGACCAGTAATACAATACGCGGTCGTTGAAGTCAGGCTCGTTCTTTATCTGCATTTCAACATTGACCAATTTATCGTCCACCTGCATTTTCAGATCAAGCCTGCTGAATTTCCCAGTTATCGTTTCCGGCAGTATTTCGGAGTTCTGAATCACTATCTCTTTTATCGAATCATATGGCAGTTCAAGCATAGTCGATAAAAAGCTATGCAGTATATCCTCGTTTTCCGATTTTGAAAACATCGTTTTGAATATTATATCCAGCTTTGCTTTCACTATGTTTCTGCCCATTGGTATCAGCCTCCGTTACGTCTGTTTTCCGTCCTTTTTCTAACTTCATTATATCATACTATGCCAATCATTGCAAGCTTTATAAAAGTAAATTTTACTTCGGTCCCAGTGGAGCCGAAGTTAATGAAACAAGGGCACAGATAACTGTACCCTTGTTTTTGCTTTCAGCGCTAAAGTCAAGTCGGAAGCAGTGAAATAAACCATGAAGATGTAAAGGAGGTTACTTCTTTCTTGATGCGATAACGCCGATTGCTGATAATAAGATTATTCCCGCTGCCGCAGCCGAAGCTGCTCCGGTGTTGGGGTTAGACGTTCCGCCGGCTCCTGAGTTATTGGCATTTTCTGTTATCCCCGCCTTACTGTCGGAGCCTGCGGAATCCGTCTTTGACGTGATGTCGTTTGACGAATCGTCGGTTTTGCTTGACGAATCATCGGTCTTTGAGCTTGATTCATCGTCTGTTTTTGATGACGAATCGGCGTCTGTATCGGACGAGCTTTCGGAATCTGGCGTTGATTCTGAATCAGGAATTGATTCTGACGAGGAATCGTCCGTCTTTTCAACCAGACCCGCAACAGCCGTTTCAATCGCTGTTTTAGCGGCTTCGATATCTGCCTTTTCAGAATCCTCCGGCAATTCCTTTGCCGCTGTCAAAGCTGTTGTCAGTTCCGCATAGCTGTCCTCGGTGTAATTGTCGGATTCAATTTTTTCAGCTTCCGCTATTGCCGCTTTCAGTTCGTCAAGCGCAATAGTTCTGTCCGTAACCGCCTTGACTACCTGTCCGACAGCATTGATATATTCCACCTTTGTTACTGCATAAACATAGTCGTTTGCGTTTGCCCATGCCCATGTATACGCTACAAGCTTCACATCATCGCCGGAGTTGATTGCATTTGTCAACGGCAATTCAATCGTAAATCCCTTTGCTCCGGCTGTCTGGGAACTGTCTGTTCCGGCAAACTTCATGTAGCTTTCCACGCCTGCGATTGCAGCCTTTGCTTCTATGCTTGCGTACTGATTAAACGAAACATCGTCAGCGCAGTCGAACGTTATCTTGATTTTTGTCGCTCCTGCAACAGCTTCGTCCGCCGTAAATTCTCCGAGGGTGGTTTCAACGGCGTTTTTCTGAATTACAGCTATCGGCTCTCCGGCTTCCTCAACATTCTGAGGTTTCAGTTCCAAGGTACTCATTGCCGCTTTTAAATCCTCAATGGCGGCAATATATTGTGAAACTAAACCGTCAGTAATTGACTTTGCGTTTGTAATAGCCGTTTCTACTGCCGACCAGCTGTCTTTGGTATAATCCTTTTCATTCAGAGCCTCTAACTGATCGATTATTCCATTCATTTCAGTTATCTGAGCTTCAGCGCTTTTCTTCGTTACTGCCGCCTGTGCCGCCTTTAAATCTGCGCATGCTTTATCTATTTCTTCCTGAGAAGCGCCTTCATCATAATATACTGTACTTGCGGAATTTGCCGCAGCTCTTAAATCGTTTAAATTATAATCTATATCCTTTTTCCCTTGTATAAAGTTATTTTCCTCAACCAACGCATTTTTAAGTTCAATTACATTAGTTGTTTTTAACTTTATATTATTATATGCCGTATTCAGATCTTCAAGAGCCTTATTTACTTCTGCTTGAGTATAATTATCCCAAACATTCACCCTTATCGCTGCTGAAAGAGCATTGCTTAAAGCGTTAATGCCTGTATACAGACCTCTATCTAATCCTAAACCATTTATATATGCACTGATTTCTTCTATTTTTTCATTAAGAGCTGTTTTATCAACGATTTCCTCAACATTATCGAAAGCAGCAGCTAATGAATTAGTGGCATTATTTACTTCTTCCTGAGTTGCAGACGCATTATTATACACAGTCTTTGCATTTTCAAGCTCTGTTTTCAAAGCTTCGATGTTTGTATACTTAGTATCACCTATTCCCGAAAGAAAAGTTTCTACTTCATTTATTTTAGATGATAATGCAGATTTATTTACATCTGAACTTGAATTCTCTCCTAATGTCGGATCAATCATAATAACCCCGGGCCATTTTAATGATTCCATTGTAGATTTTACATTATCATTCTTTACATATGCTGTCGCTGTTGAGGGAACATTTTTGAATAACGAACTCTTAACAGTAATTGACGGCTCACTAATTGAATTAGCGTATATATATAATTGTTCTAATCCGGTACAATTATTAAATCCATACGAATCAAATTTTAGATCATCTCCGGTATATTCAATTACTGCGCATTTTAATGTTACTGTTTCTCTGCAAATATATTTAGGTATAGCCTTATATCCTTTCGGTATAATCAGCTTTTCAATCGAAAATGTTTGACTACTGGTTGTTCTGAATAATGATTGTCCTATAACGAGCGTTTCATCATCGGCTTTGTAAGTAATACCGTCAATTACTATTTCGCTTGGTAATGTTACATCTGTAACGGTATTATCGAAAGTCGCTATTGTTGCTACTCCATTTTCAACCGTATAAGTAAAATTACCAGAGTAATCTGTATTTTCCGCTATTGCAGAAAATCCAATAGAATTAACTCCGATCAGTCCCACAAGCAAAACGCCTAATGCACGTTTTAGAGCTTTTAGTTTTTTCATATTTACCCTCCCATATCATGAAAATGGCGTTTGTTATTTAATAACAAACGCCATTTTATTTTACTTTTATCCTTAAGCTATCCTATAATAGAACTCAATAATACTTGTCCCGCTGTCGTTACATTATTATTCGTCCTATCAAAAATAGCGAAACCATATTGTCCGGAATTACCGTTATCCCAATAAGCTGTTACTATTCCCAATTCAGTTGCAATAGCATTAAATGATACTATATATTCTTCTCTGCTATCAATATTATTCTTATCAATCGCGCCATATTCACCGATTACAACCGGCATATTCAGTCCGTTTGCAAAAGTAACTATTTTCTGCAATTGACCTTCCATATACTCTGTATCAGCATCCCATTCGCTTGTACCATTTTCATTTAATGCGAAATCATATGGATCATAGTAATGAACAGAAAGCATTAATCTGTTTTCAATTATAACATTGCTCGCTGTTTTATCATCTGGTTTTGCAAAACCATTAACAGTGTTATCAATGTTTGCGTTGTAACCAGCTACAACAAGAACACGATCGGTATTCTTTCCACCAGTATTTCTAACAGCAGTAACGAATGCCTGATTTAATGCGTTTACATTAGCAATTTCAAACGTACTTGGGGTAGAGTTGTAATTGCCATTATTAAGCTCGTTAAATCCCTCAAAAATCAGCTTCTGATCGTAGTTCGCAAATGTTGTCGCAATGTCAGACCAAACTCCTGAGAACTTACTCTGAATTTCTTCAAATTCTGTTCCTGTTTTTGTAATGTCCAGCCACATACCCTCAACGCCGTTACCGCCATCATTGTGTATGTTAACGATTACATATAATCCTGCGTCAAGTGCTGCGTCCACTACCTGTTTTACTCTTGCCATATATGCCGGATCAATAGTGTACGTTCCGTCGGCGTTTGTTGTTATTTTATCCATGTAGGACACAGGGATTCTTACGGTATCGAATCCTGCCGCCTTAACAGCGTCAAATAACGGTTTGCTTACAGGGAATTTGTTATTCCAGAGAGTTTCTCCGACTGTTCCGTCGCTTGTTGAATCCAGTGCGTTACCAAGATTCCATGCTTTGCCCATCATGCCTGCAAGTTCATCAGCAGTTTTTCCGCTGACTTCTGCCGGAATAGTCGAGCGATTGTCGTAAATCTTAACCTTTGTGACTGCACATCCATCGAAGCATACGTTAAACTTTGTCAACGTGTCACTTACGTCAAATGTAAATGTTTTTGTGCCTGTTTCCGTAACCGGAACAAATGAACCGCCGATTTTAGCTCCGTCGCTGTAAAGCTCTGCCTGCATATAGCTGCCATCCGTTGGAATTGAGGAGTAGTTTGCTGTTACCTCAACCGTTGGACTTCTGTAGCCAGATAACGAGAAATTGAAAACATAGATGTTTTCTGCTCCTGCGTATGTCCATACGTCAGGATCGCTTGAAGTCATTGTTGACTCTGTGCCTTTTGTCCAATTTCCTGTTATGTCAATCGGATCAGGCGTTTTGTCATAGACCTTGATTTCAGATACGGTGCATTCGTCGAAGCAGGCGAACAGCGAATGACGGGTACCGTCTATGCTGAATGAATATGTTACCTGCTTGCCTGCCTGAACTTCCTTGTATCTTGCGTTTTCCGGCTCTACTCCTGTCCAGACTTCTTGGTCAGTGTTATAGTTGTCAACATAATAAAGTGTTGCTTCCTTATAACCCGAAGCTGTCGAATCGTAGCTTACCGTTACATCAACCGTTGGATTGGTAAAGCCATAGCCTGAAAATCCCGACATATATATGTTGTACGCATTAGCGTCAACCGTTATGTCTGTATCTCCTGTTACAGTCATAGCCGAAGCTGTGCCTTTATGCCAAGAGCCAGTGATCGTTGTTTCCTGACCTTGCTTGTCATTTAACTTGACATAATTTAGTTTTACTGATCCTTCTCCGAAATTGTCTGTTATAAGATTAAAGCCGTAAGCGTCTTTTCCTGTATTAAGCGTTGATTCTATTTGTTCAATACCGACAATGCTCGTATAATCCACGCCTAATTCCGGGTTGCTTTGTCCTACAGAAGTAGTAGTCCAGCCTCCCCATTCCGTATCAAATGCTATCAGACCGAATGTTGCGGACGGTGTTTCCGGTATGGAAAGATACTCGTAGCCAAGCTCTATTGAGCCGTAGCCCTCGTAATTTTCCTTTAGAAACGTACTGATCGTTGTGCCCTGATTATACGTTCCGTTAATATTCATGTCCTTTTCTGCTGACACGCTTACCGACGCATTAAAAGCCATTGTTACAGTCAGCGCTGCAGCAGAAAACATTGAAAACAGTCTCTTTTTTAACATTCCCTGCTCCTTTCACTATTAAGGCATTTTCTTATATAATAAATTCCGGAATTATTATCAATAAATTTTAATTGACTTTAGCACCTTGTTATTCAATATTCTATTGTCAAGCTTCAAACAGCTAAATAAAATTAACATTCTATTTTCCCCTATCAAATAATTATTTGATATAATAAGAAATACCATACACTAAATTGTTTTATGGTTTTTATTGATTTTATTTAACTGCTTATAGTATAACATATTAATTTAAATTTGTAAACTGTTAATATACCAAAATTAGACAAGTTATAACTGTGCAATTTGCACAAATTTACTGCCGATTTTTGTAATAGGTGTAAAAACCTACAATTCGACAAAGCATAAAAAGGAGAATAAAGATGATATTCAGGTTTTCAGGGAAGAAAAACATGACAATAAAATCCCTTGGGGAGCAGTGGTTGGAGGATAAAAAATTGACCGTTAAACCGTCTACATATGCTAATTACAGCAGACTTTTAAACGATCATATTATTCCGGCGTTAGGAAATTTGAAGTATGAATCGCTTGATAAAAGCGACATCAATAAATACATATCTAAACTTGCGGAATCCGGCAGAAAGGACGGAAAAGGCGGTCTGTCGGTAAGCATGACAAGAGATATTATCAAGGCATTAAGAGCGATCGCTAAGTTTGCTCAGCTTGAATATGGACTGAAAAATATTTGCGACGGTATAACCGTTCCGAAAATAAAAAAGGCAGAATCAAAGACATTGACTGATAATGAACGCAAAAGGCTTGAAAAATACCTTATTGATAATATATGCTTATGCAACGTCAGCATATTGTTGTGTTTGTATACAGGTTTAAGAATCGGCGAATTATGCGGTCTGCAATGGAAAGACATTGATTTCAGACGGGGTTGTCTGACAGTCTGCAAAACCGTTCAGCGTATTTCTTTAGGCAACGGAAAAACAGTGATTTCTATTGATACTCCAAAGACGGATAGCTCGGCAAGAGTAGTCTATATCCCTTTATTTATCATTGAAATGCTGAAAAAGTTCAGGCAGAAGCCTGATATTTTTATTCTTTCCGGCAGGGAAAAACCGACCGAGCCAAGAACATTACAGCATAAATTTAAGAAAATTCTTGCGGTATGTAAAATATCCGATATATCATTCCATGCTCTGCGCCATACCTACGCTACAATGTGCGTGGAAAAGCAGTTTGATATTAAAACTCTGAGCGAGCTGCTCGGTCACAGCGACGTCAAAATTACACTCAATACTTATGTCCATTCCTCGGAAAAATTAAAACGCAAATACGTCAATCGGCTGGCGTGTTAGCGCAGCTTACGCCTGTTCAGGTTTTTCGTAAAACGATTTATTTTACGACATCTTTCGACGGGTATCTTTTCGGATATCCGTTTTTTATTGAATTAGTTTTAACTATGTTAATTAGGCTTTGCAATAGGAAAATTATTCCGACAGAAAAAGCCTGCCGTTACCAGCAAGCTTTTATTGTTCATTATGAACTATAAGCCACGATAGAATATCTTTTACAGTCATCTTCTCATCTGCCAGCATTAAACCGATCTTTATTAATTCATTTTATGTATATTTAAGATCAACGCCGTTAAGCTCTAAGAATATCAGCGTTACATGAAGTCCGATCCTTTTGTTGCCATCTATAAAAGGGTGATTGGATATAATAAAAAATGCAAGCTGTGCAGCCTTGTGCTGAATTATTGTATATAGATCTCATAAACGGTATGTTGTGCCCAATCAGCAACTTTTTCCCTAAATGATACATCATTTTTAACTTTGCGCAGTTGATTATACACATAATCGTAATCAGGTTCATTCATATTGAATCCTTTATTTATATATATTCTTTTATCTTATTAGCTTTCCCGCGTCACTGTGATAGGGGGGAGGTGTCAATTTCAAAACTATTTCTCCCTCAGAGCTTCCCCGAAGCCTTTTTTAATAGGCTCTAAGAAGTAATCCATAACCGTTCTCTTATCCGTCTTTATTTCCACGCTTCCGGACAATCCTGAAATCACATCTATCTCATCATTTTTATCTGTAATTTCAAGCTTCACAAGATAAACGCTGCCCGTCTGCTCGCTGACAAACGCGCTGGGACTGATATATTTCACCTTTCCCTTTACCGTTCCGTACTTGTTATACGGGTACGCCTCCAGCTTGATTTCCGCTTCCATTCCGATTTCTATGTCGGCAATATCCATATTCTTTACATAGCACACCATTTCAACAGGCATATTATCAGGTACTATCGTTACAAGCTCCTGTGCGTTCGTTACCGCCGCTCCGACGGTGTTCACATTTACGCTGTTTATATATCCGCTTACAGGCGCCGTTATATACTGATAATCCTTAGACAAGGCGTATTTTTCAAGGTTGGTTTCTATTTCGTCAAGCTGACCGCTTATCTCCGAAAGCTTTGAATTGATCTGTGCGCTGTACTGGGTTTTTGTATCCTTTATTTTTGTTTCCGACTGTTTCAGCGCAAGCTCGTTCTGCTTTACTATAAGCTCCTGCATTTCAGCCTGACGGATTGTTCCGCTTTCTTCGTATTCTTCAAGCTGCAGCTGTGAAATCTGATGATTTAAATCGGCGTTTTCCTTATCCTTCTTAAGACTGTCAAGAGTGTTATTATAGCTTGCGTCTGCGTCCAGAATTGACTGAATATACGGTTTAAGCTCAGCTTCGTAATCTTCAATTTTAACCTTTGAAATATCGTCGCCGTTTTTAATCTTTGTATATATTTTCCGCTGTGCTTCAAGAATTTCTTTCTGACTGTTAAGCTGGTTTGTATCAATATCAAGGGATTCCGTATCAAGCTCTATCAGAACGTCTCCCTTTTTCACATATTCTCCTTCGGCAGCGTTTATTGACTTTACTGTTCCGCCTGAATAGGCCTGCACCACGTTTACATTTCCTGACGGCTGAACGCTTCCGCCGGCAGTAACTACCACGTCTATTTTCGAAAGGCAAGCCCATACAACAAAGGCAATGAGAAGTGTAAATACACCAACAATAATTACTGTTCCCGCTTTATGGGCAGGGCGTTCAATAATTTCAAGCAAGGACGGCATAAAATCATACTTCAGCTCCTTATCCTTGCTTTTGCTGTGCTTCAATACGTATTCCGTCAGCTTATTATCCATCAATATCGCCCCTTTTCTGCTGGTTATACAAATAATGATACAGCCCTTCCCGTTTCATCAGATTCTCATGAGTATCGTATTCCACAAGATTGCCCTTATCAATCACCATGATTTTCTGCGCGTCCTTTAACGTTGAAAGCCTGTGAGCAATAATAAGCACTGTCCTTCCTTTGCATATTTCTTTAAGGTTATTCTGAATTATACTCTCGGATTCATAGTCAAGAGCAGACGTAGCCTCGTCAAATATAAGTATTCTGGGATTGTTAAGTATTGCTCTCGCAATAGCGACTCTTTGCTTCTGACCTCCGGAAAGTCCCATGCCTTTCTCGCCGATAATCGTTTCATAGCCGTTAGGAAGTTCAAGGATAAAATCATGCGCGCCCGCTATTTTTGCAGAATGAATGATCTGCTCCATACTTGCTGTTGGACAGTGAATTGAAATATTTTCCGCGACGGTTCCGTTGAACATAAAGTTTTCCTGCAATACTACTCCGATCTGCTTTCTGAGCATTGCGGGATTCACAAGTGAAATATCCATTCCGTCTATGGATATTTTACCGCCCTCCGGCAAATAAAGTCTTTGAATCAGCTTTGAAATGGTGCTCTTTCCCGAACCGCTTCTGCCTACAACTCCTACAATGGTGTCAGGCTCTATTTCAAAGCTCATTCCCTTGATAACCTCTCCGCCCTGCGGATTGTATCTGAAATGCACCTGATCGAATATAATTTTACCCTGAACGCCGGGCATAGCAGTCTGATTTGCGTTTAGAATCGGTTCAGGGGCTGTATTAAAAATATCGCCGATTCTTTTTACTGAAAGCGACGCCTGCTGATATTCCTGCCAAAGCTGTACCAGTCTTAAAACAGGACCGCTTACTCTGCCGGAAAGCATTCGAAACGCCACAAGCTGCCCCACTGTAAAATTACCGTCCATTACCGCTTTTGCGCCGAAAAACAGAATTAAAAGATCGAACACCTTTTGAATAAACTGTCCTGTCGTTCCGGCGGTTGCGGAAACCATAGAGGTTTTGTAGCTTGCCTTTACGTAATCGGATTGCAAATCGCCCCATTTTTTCTCGAACTTTGGCTCTAAGGCATAGGATTTTACGGTCTGTACTCCCGTTATGGATTCAACCAAAAAGGACTGAGTGTTCGCTCCCGTTTCAAACTTTTCGTCCAGTCTTTTTTTGAAAAGGGGAGTAACGATGGCCGAAAGTACTGCGTAAACGGGTATAGAGCAGAGGACGATAACTGTCAGCATTTTGCTGTAGAAAAACAATACTACTATGTATACGATTATGAAAATAAAATCTATCATTGAGGAAAGCGGAGTGCCTGTCAGAAAATTTCTGATACTGTCAAGCTCTCTTACTCTCGCCACCGTTTCGCCGACTCGTCTTGATTCAAAGTATTTCAGGGGAAGTGCGAACAAATGCCTAAACAGCTTGAAGCTGAGCATAACGTCTATTCTGTTTGTCGTATGGGTAAACACATAGTTTTTGGCAAGGGACAGAATCAGCTCATATATGTATACAATTGCGATACCGATTGCAAGCACGTTAA
>ENA-OZIA01000515-OZIA01000515.1-human-gut-metagenome-genome-assembly--contig:-NODE-515-length-11695-cov-4.885481_pt1 | contig 11695 bp, 10 predicted proteins | sample MGYA00244052_ERZ653698 | MGnify/ENA primary metagenome ERZ653698 (study PRJEB26926, sample SAMN06165337) | human gut metagenome | biome: ENVO:00009003; feature: ENVO:2100002; material: ENVO:00002003...
ATCTACACTTCTAGCTTCGTCGGCAGCGTCAGATGTGTATAAGAGACAGAAAAAGGAGCGTGTATTTATGACCCCTATGATCGTTGAGCATCCCCTGCTGCAGCACAAGCTGAGCATCCTGCGCAACAAGCAGACCGGTACCAAGGAGTTCCGTGATCTGGTCGGCGAGATCGCAACCCTGCTGTGCTACGAGGCCACCCGTGACCTGCCCATGGAGGAGGTCGAGATCGAGACCCCCATCACCATGGCAAAGACCAAGGTGCTGGCAGGCCGCAAGCTGGCTCTGGTGCCCATCCTGCGTGCAGGCATGGGTATGCTGGACGGTATGCTGACCCTGCTGCCCGCTGCAAAGGTCGGCTTCATCGGCCTGTACCGCAACGAGGAGACCCTGCAGCCCGTGGAATACTTCTGCAAGCTGCCCCAGGATATCGCCGAGCGTGACGTTCTGGTGCTGGATCCCATGCTGGCTACCGGCGGCAGCGCCATCGACGCCATCACCCAGATCAAGAAGCACGGCGCAAAGCGCATCAAGTTCATCGGTCTGCTGGGTGCACCGGAGGGCATCAAAGCTCTGCACGAAGCACACCCCGATGTGGACATCTATCTGGGCGCACAGGACGACCGCCTGAACGAGAACGGCTACATCGTACCCGGTCTGGGCGATGCCGGCGACCGTATCTACGGCACCAAGTAAAAACAGCATAAAGCTTCTTCCCCGCCGTCTCCCGCCCGGAGACGGCGTTTTTGCTGTGCGCTTCCGGGAGCGCACAGCAAAACAAGACCGCTGCACAGTACCATACCGTGCAGCGGTCTTGTTGTTTGTGTTTCCTTCAGCTTATTTCAGCACCGCACCCAGATTTGCACTGGTGACCATGCGGGCATAGCGGCTCAGCCAGCCAGTCTTGATGTTGGGCTCGGGCGCAACATACTTTGCCTTGCGCTCAGCCAGCACTGTATCGCTGACCTCCAGTGTGATGGAAGCATTGGGGATGTCGATGGTAATGGTATCCCCTTCCTCGATCAGGCCGATAGGACCGCCGGAAGCTGCTTCCGGGCTGACGTGGCCGATGGCAGCGCCGCGGGATGCACCGGAGAAGCGGCCGTCCGTGATAAGAGCAACCGTCTTATCCAGCTTCATGCCTGCCAGCGCAGAGGTGGGGTTGAGCATCTCCCGCATACCCGGGCCGCCCTTGGGGCCTTCGTAGCGGATGACCACCACATCGCCCGGGACGATCTTGCCCGCGTAGATGGCGGCAATGGCTTCCTCTTCGCTGTTGAACACCCGCGCCGGGCCGGAATGCTGCTGCATCTCCGGGGCGACGGCGCTGCGCTTGACAACGCACCCGTCCGGGGCAATGTTGCCCCACAGGATCTGCAGACCGCCGGTCTGGGAGTAGGGGTTCTCGATGGGACGAATGGCCTTTTCGTTCAGGATATGGGCACCCTTGATGTTCTCGCCAAGGGTCTTGCCGGTGACGGTGGGCACATCCAAATCCAGCAAGCCCTTCTTTGCCAGCTCTGCCTGCACCGCCGGGATGCCGCCCGCTGCGTACAGATCCGGCATATGGGTGGGGCCTGCCGGTGCCAGATGGCACAGGTTGGGGGTCTTGGCGCTGATCTCGTTGAACAACTTCAGGTCGATGGGCACACCGGCTTCATAGGCGATAGCCAGCAGGTGCAGCACCGTGTTGGTGGAGCAGCCCAGCGCCATATCGCAGGTCAGTGCGTTGCGGATGGAGCGCTCGTTGATGATCTGGCGGGCGGTGATGCCCTTGTTGACCATGTCCATGATGGCCATACCGGCGTGCTTGGCCAGCTGCAGGCGCTTGGAGTACACAGCCGGGATGGTGCCGTTGCCGGGCAGGGCGATGCCGATGGCCTCGCACAGGCAGTTCATGCTGTTGGCGGTGTACATACCGGAGCAGCTGCCGCAGCTGGGGCAGCAGTTGCAGGTGCAGTCTTCCAGCTGCTCGTCGGTGATCATGCCCGCCTTGTAAGCACCCACAGCCTCGAACATCTTGGAAAGGCTCACTTCCTCGCCGCCGTAAGTACCGGCCAGCATAGGGCCGCCGGAGCAGACCACAGCGGGCACATCCATGCGCACCGCTGCCATTACCATGCCGGGCACGATCTTATCGCAGTTGGGCACCAGCACAAGGCCGTCCAGCTGGTGTGCCATCAGCATGGTTTCCACGCTGTCGCAGATCAGCTCGCGGGAGGCCAGAGAGTACTTCATGCCCACATGACCCATGGCGATGCCGTCGCATACGCCGATGGCGGGGATCAGGATGGGGGTACCACCGGCCATCTGCACACCGGCCTTGACGGCATCGGCGATCTTGTCCAGATTCATGTGCCCGGGCACGATCTCGCTGTGGGCGCTCACTACGCCGATGAGCGGGCGCTCCAGCTCCTCCGGGGTATAGCCCAGCGCATAAAACAGGCTGCGGTTGGGCGCGCGCTCCGAGCCTTTGGTCACGTTGTCACTTCTCATTGCAAATCCTCTTTTCTGATAAAACCCTCTCCGTCACGGCTGCGCCGTGCCACCTCTCCCGAAGGGCGAGGCCTTGGCAAAACCGTCAAGGAAGTTGTTCGCGCCTGAGAGGTTCTTACTCCTCGTCGCGGCGGCGCTTGTTCAGCATCAGGGCCACACCACCAATGGCAACGATAGCCAGCATTGCAATGTAAGGTGCATTGTCCAGCACAACGCCCATGTCGGGGGTACCTTCATGCTCGTTAACGATTTCAACCTTGTTAGAGCTGTTGTCAGCAGTAATGCTCGGCTTCGTACCATCTTCAGAAGCAACAGCCTCACCAGTAGTCTTATAAATCCAGCCCTCTTCATGTGCGCCCTGCTCTGTAACAGTATAGGTTACACCAACAGGCAGGTTGGAAATAGTAATGGTCTGACCATGCTTCAGGGTAACACTCTGCGCACCGCCACCAATCGTCCAAGTCTTACCATTAGCAGCATTAGCGGCATCAGAGACAGTTACAGTTGCGCTTGCATAATTATTATCCTTGCCATCCGCTCCACCAAGAGTGATATCGAAAGTAAAGGTATCATTCAGGTCACCAAAATTACCCTTAACAGTCTTCTTTACTTCCAGAGAATAGGAATTATAGGTATTGGTGAAATCGTCAGCCTTGCTACCATCCTGATTAAACAGACCAACATAATATCCATAACCAGTGTTATAATCAAGATTCTCACTGGTCTTGTTCACAACGGTAATAATCATCTTCAGGGTACGATTATCCTTGGTAATACCAGGAATCATGGTATCATCCTCAGAGATGGTATAGGCATACTTGCCAACCTTATTATAGTTATTACCCAGCAGCTTCACCAAATCGATGTTGAAGTTCTGAGAGTATGTGTTAACAGTAAACTGCTCATTACCGGTCTTGCGGAAAGTTACACTAGGCTGCTCAAAACCTTCACCAACAGTTCCTGCCTTAACGCTCTTCGCTGCATCAGCCTGTCCAGCACCTACGGTAAATTTAAAAGTCATCGACTGAGGTGCAATGCCCTCTGCCACCACCAACTTCTTAGTCAGGGTAGCGTTTGCAATGCCATTGCCATCTGCAACAATCATGGAATTGGTGGTGTCTGTTGTGTTCGTCGCAAACGCTGCGGTTGCGCCGACGGTGAGCATCATGGCGGCAGCCAGAACGCCCGCGAAGAATTTCTTCAGTTTCATTGTTATTCCTCCCTAGTAAGAAATAGTTCGTACTCCTGTGCCGCGGCCCAAACTCCGCGGTTCACAGGCAGGATGCCGGCAGCTTCTTCCGGCCTCCGTGGTATTACAGACTGCGTCGCCGCAGTAGTGTAATTACTTTTGCTTGCACATCCTCCAGCGGAACCGGGCCAAAGTCCCGGCTGTCCTCGGATTGTGTGCGGTAATCGCCCAGCACAAAAAAGCAGCCTTCCGGCACCGTGTAGGGGTACTCCAGCGCGTCTTTTGCGTAGGTGGGGTAGAGGATCTCGCCGCTCTGCACCGCGCCGTTCACCACAAGGGTGCCGCTGTCGTCCAGAGCCACAAGGTCGCCCTCGCGCCCAAGGATACGGCCCACCCGGAGCTTGCCGCCCTGGGTGTAGACCACAACGTCGTTTTTTGCGTAGGTTTTTTGCAGGCGGTAGCAGATGAGCAGGTCGCCATCCTTTACCGCGGGGAACATGCTGCTGCCCTTGGCCTGCGTGAGCAGGAACACCTGCGTGAACAGCACCCACCCGCACAGCAGGATCACCACAACGCGGCCCAGCAGGCTGATAAAATCCTGCCGGTTCTCAGCGTCCAGCCTGCGGCGGCGCACCGCCTTTGCCCCCTGCTTCAGGGCTTCATTGTCCAGCGGGTGCATCGGAATGCGCCTCCTTTTGGGGGTCAGAGCTGTCAACTTTGGTGGTATCCAAGGGCAGGCTTCCGGTCTGCTGCTCCAAGAGCACATTGTACCTTGTGCGCTCGGCGCGGATGGCGGCTTCGTACAGGGCGTAAAGCTCTTCCAGCTTCTTCCACATTGCCGCTTCGTCCACGCCGCCCAGCAGGTTCTTGCGGAATTTCACCGTCCGGAACCACTGGATGATCGCTTCCTGCTCCGGGCTGATACAGCTTTCCTCTGCACCGGCCAGCCGCTGGGGCGCTTTCTTCTTCGCCATGCGGTCAGCCCCCTTTAGTCATCTTCCTTACGGTGCTTGCGCAGCATCAGCAGGGCCACGCCGCCAGCCACCACAGCAAGGATGACGAGGTAAGGCAGGGTGTCGAGGAGGACACCAAGGTCAGGCTCGAGCGTCCGGTGATTAGTGAAGTGAACCGTCTGCTCAGTTGTACCGATTGTTACAGTTGCAGTACGATTCTTTTCGTATACTTTACCGTCTGTACCAATCTGCCAGCTGGTCTCGTACTTTTCGCCGATGTAATCGTCCTCTACAATCTTGTACTCGCCACTCGGCAAATTTTTGAAGGTAATCGACGCTCCGTCTTTCAGCGTAAACTTGCCATTATCCAGCCATTCAACCTTTGCACGATCTGCTTCACTAATTTCAATATTTGCACTCGCGATGTTCACCGCTGTGCCATCAGCCTTGGTAATCGTAAAGGTAAAAGCCTTATTGGTGTCGCCAAGTTTGCCGGTAACGGTTTTGGTAACAGTCAGGTTGGCGGAAGCAGGCACATACTTTGCGTAGAAAGTTGTATCTTCTTTAATGGTATCTTCATCAAAATCAAACTTGCTACCTTCCGTGCAGTCCTGATTTGTATACCAACCATCAAAGGTGTAAACTGTACCATCTGGGGTTGTTTTAGTTTTCGGGCAGGTTGCTTCAGTCTGACCTTCACCAATAACATCCGGGCGGGCAATCGCTTTCAGCGAAATCGAAGTACTCCCTTCTGGGACAGTAAATGCTCCGCCATAATCACGCACTAGAGCAAAGGTATCTTTACCCACATCCTGAACCATAAACTTGACGTTGATGTGCGTTGTATCATGGAGCACTATCAAACCATCCAGATGGTACGTCATTTTTTTATCACTGACCGACGAAATCGGAGATTTATATATGCCCTTCGTGTATGTGGGTTTATAGTTCTCTTCACCCGTCCAGTCTCCATCCTCGCCGTTTTTGCCAGTATTGGCTCCACCCGCAGCAACGACCTCGTACCATTCAATTGTGTACGTGCCTACAGTATTCGCTTTCGTTGGATCCTTCTCAATTTCCTTTTGGATTTCTTTCGGGAGTGATTCGTAATAGTAGTCCTTGTATTTGCCATCCTGTTTAATCGGAATCACAGGAAACTGTCCAGAATCAACTATAATTTCAGTTCCCAACTTCGTAGCAATAACGGCCGTGTCATAAATTGAGGTACGTTTATTGTATTTACTCGGAGCATCTACATTTGAAATCGTACCAACGGCCATGCCGTTCCACGCTTTATTTTCAGCTTTATTACCATAGTAATCACCCGAATAGCCCAAAACCTGCGTGTAAACATAAAGATTGTAAGGAAATGTCGGATTATCGCTCTTCACAACTGTAATCTCCAGCTCATCGCCGTTACCTTCCGGATCTTTGCTCTTAGGGTCACCATAACGGTGAGCAACCGTCACCTTACCCTCTTGCGTAACCTTTATCCGTACTGTTTTGTAGGTATCTCCTGTACCTTTTATCTGATTAACTTCTTTATTTTTACTGTTTATAAATACCGCATTACCGTTAGTCTTGTCCGGATTAAGTCTCCATGTGTGATTGTAGTTTGTTTTTCCGTTTTTGGCCCGCAGTGTAATCGTTGCACCAACCGGAACTTTTGTATCGCCCTGAATGCCGCTGATGCTACTGATCGTAGCAATTCCATCATTCACATTCGGATACTCAACGCCATCGATCTCAATGCTGACGATCTCAATGCCGTCATCATCGAAGTCTTCACTTTCCTGATCCGGGTATTCCAGCGCAAGCACAAAGGGGCTGAAGCTGGAGGTTTCAAAGGTCAGGGTGCCATTCTGATAAGAAAGGACATCCAGTGTCTCCACGCTGCCGTCGTCTTTCTTGTGGAGCACCTTCAGTGCATCGGCAGTGAGCGCTCCCTCTTCTTCCATTGCCGCAATTTCCGGCAGTTTGTTCAAACCAGAAACGGTAACGGTAGCCTTCTGGCCCTTGGCAGGCTGCACCGTTTCGCCCTTGGCGTTCTTGGGGGAGATCTTCAGGCCCAGAAGAGGCAGCATTCCCTGAAGCTTATTCACGTAGGTATTGCAGAACTCCGTCATGGAGTTATCACCCATGTGGGTCACGACGACGTGGTCTGCGGCAGAGGGCAGATTCTTCACCTCCACCGGCAGATTGACGCTCTTCGTGTTGCCGTCCTCGTCCTCGTAGGAAGCAGCGGCCTTGGCAGTCAGATCCACAGGCACGGGGTTCTTATCCACCAGATCCTCGTGATCCACTTTCTCTTCCTCATCAGAGCCCACGGTGCCGTCCTTCCATGCGGCGTAGACGTTCACAGTGGTGGTCTTGCTGTCCAGAATGTTGCTGGTGGGGTCGGAGAGGTTCAGGCGCACCCGGTTGCCAAACTCGTCCAGCGTGTACCAGTAGTCAAACAGCCGCAGTTCGCCCTTGGGGTCCCGGTTGGAGGAGGGGTTCTCGATGTAGCTGCTGTAGTCCGCGATGGTCTCTGCCCGGGGCACAGCCTGAATGAAGTACAGGTTCCACAGAACCTCACCGTTCCGGGCCAGATACTCGCTCTCCGTCATATTGTTGATCTGTGCCTGAGCGGTAATGTCCTGCAGGTCAAGGGTGTTCAGCTCCTTCAGCCAGAAGCGGTAGACCACCATGTCCTGCAGCTTTTTGATCTCGTCGCCGGAAACGACCACTTTGTCATCAGGCTTTTCCACCACGTCGTCCTCGCCGGACCACTGGGTCTCGGTGCTGGAGCTGGGGTCGGTACTGGTGCTGGTGCTGGTGTCGTACTCAATGACGGTGCCCCACTCTGTTTCCTTAACGCTGGGGCCGCCGTCGAGGTTGTCCTCGCCGCCTTCCACAGGCCGGGTGGCAACTTCGTCCCCGCCGAAACCGGCAGCTTCACCGCCGTCTACAGGCCGGGTGGCTTCCTCCTCGCCGAAACCGGCAAATTCGTCGTCAGGATAGGATGCCACGCCGTCATCTACGGGCCGGGAGGCCTCTTGATGAACCTGAGGATCGATCAGACCCTCCGTTGCAAACACCGGCACAAGGCAGGTGCAGATGACCGCAAGCGCCAGACAAAGCGCAAAAACGCGCTTCACCAGCCTATCTTTTTTTCCGTGATGATTTTTCCGCACAGTGGAGCCCTCCCTGCATCATAGTATTTTTGGCAAAACCGGAGGAAAAGATATCCAACTTTTGTCGGTTTTCTTTCCCTTGGCAGGTTATTTTTACCAGACACATCATTATTGTAATAATAGCATGTATATCCAGTATTTTCAATAGTGAAATTTTATTTTCCCTTCCCCTTCTCAGACAAAATATTCTGCGATATACAGCACGTTATGAACCGTCGCAATATCATTGTGGGGAGTAGAACAGTCCGACTTATCCGCACGCCCGCCGCATTGATATATCACGCAGTTTTGTGTTGTATCTTCGCAGTTTCACTCTCTATAATACATGAAACGCAGATTCCTTTCACTTTTTTTCGAGATTTTTTGAAAAAAGTTTTCGGAGCCCTCTCAGTCAAAGCCTGACGGCTTTGCCAGCTCTCCCAAAGGGAGAGCCAATTGCGGCTCGACCTTCAGCGGCATTTACCGCCCAAAAGCCTGCCCAAAGCTCCCGTTTCCCTTGCAGATGCGTTGGCTCCCCCCCTCGGGGGAGCTGTCGAGCGAATGCGAGACTGAGAGGGCGTGCCTCACCAAAAAGCGCCCCCATCACTCAAAGGAGCAATGGGGGCGCTTTACCATATTACAATGGGTTCCGCTTATTCAGCCTTGGGGCTTCGGGAGCCTTTGCCTCCTCAGCCTTTGCGGCGGGCTCTGCCGGAGCGGCAGGAGCGGCAGCGGGCTTCGGAGCCTGCTTCACCACGGGCTTGGGGGGATTCGGATCGTCCTTCAGCGGGAAGAGGATGATGTGCTTGGGGCACTTCTGGGCGCACATGCCGCAGCCCTTGCACTTGTCGTAGTCCACACGGGCCACGCCGTCCACAACGTGGATGGCATCAAACTTACAGGTGCGCTCGCACATGCCGCAGGCAATACAGGAAGTGGTGCACAGCTTGTTTGCCACAGCACCCTTATCCTGATTGGAGCACATAACCACGGGCTTGCGGGGGCCGCCTGCGTCGATCATAATGACGTGCTTGGGGCAGATGTTGGCGCAGGCACCACAGCCGGTGCACTTGTCCTTGTCCACCTTGGCCACACCGTCCACGATGTGGATGGCGTCGAACTTACACACCTTGGTGCAGTCGCCCAGGCCGATGCAGGCAAAGGTACAGGTCTTGGGGCCGCCGTACAGGGTGGCAGCAGCGGCACAGGTCTGGATGCCCTTGTACTCGTAGCTGGGCTTGCAGTGCTCGGAGTTGCCCTGGCACTGGACCACAGCCTTCTTCTCCACAGCGCTTGCCTCGCCGCCCATGATCTTGGCAATGGCGGCAGCAGCCTTGGGGCCGCCGGGGGCGCACTTGTCGCAGGGAACGCCGTCCATAACAACGGCCTTTGCGTAGTCGGCACAGCCGGCGTAGCCGCAGCCGCCGCAGTTTGCGCCGGCCAGACAGGCAGAAACTTCCTCAATGCGGGGGTCTTCCTCCACCGCCATGAACTTTGCGGCAGCCACCAGAACGATAGCACCCACAGCGCCCACGATGGTGCACAGGATAACAGCAGATACAATATTCATAATCCTGTTCCTCCCTTACAGCGTCACGTTGAACAGGTTTTCGACGAGGCCGCCGAAGCCCATAAAGGACAGGCTGGTGATGGCTGCTGCGATCAGGGTGATGGGCAGGCCCTTGAAGGGTGCCGGGGGATCGCAGGCTTCCACGCGCTTACGCACGCCGCTGAACATGACCATAGCCAGCATAAAGCCGCAGCCTGCGCCGATAGCACAGATCAGAGCCTCGATGTAGGCGTAGCCGAAGCCGTGTGCAGCCACATCTGCGCCGTAGTCGCCCACGACCAGAATGGTAACGGCCAGCACGCAGCAGTTGGTGGTGATCAGGGGCAGATAAACGCCCAGCGAGTTATACAGTGCAACGACGTACTTCTTGAGGAAGATCTCAATGAACTGCACCAGCACAGCGATGACCAGAATGAACACGATGGTCTGCAGGTAGCTCAGACCAGCCTGGTCCAGAATGAAGATCTGGATGGGGAAGGTAACGGCCGTTGCCATGAACATGACGAAGATGACAGCACCGGACATACCAACAGCGGAATCCAGCTTTTTGGAAACGCCCAGGAACGGGCAGATACCGTAGAACTTCACCAGCACATAGTTGTTGACAAGGATCATGCTGAAGAAGATCGCAGCGAGTTTGACGAGCATCTTATTCCGCCTCCTTCTTCAGATTGTCAAGATCACAGCAGCTCTTGCGCTCGATGCGGGCGTCCAGCTTGCCTTCCAGCCACACACAGCCGGCCATCAACAGGCCAAAGCAGAAGAATGCACCGGGAGCCTGCGTCATGATGGAGACCTTGGCAACGCTTTCCGGAATGATCTGGAAGCCCAGCCAGGTGCCGCTGCCCAGGATCTCACGGATGGAGGCCATCAGAGTAGCGGTGAGGGTGTAGCCGAGGCCCATGCCCACGCCGTCCAGTGCGGAATCCACCACATTGTTCTTGCAGGCGAACATCTCGGCACGGCCCAGAATGATACAGTTGACAACGATCAGGGGCAGGAACACGCCCAGAGCGTTGTACAGGCTTTCCATGTAGGCCTGCATGAACATCTGCACGATGGTCACAAAGCCTGCAATGATAACGATGTAGCAGGGCAGATGCACCTTGCCGGGGATGACTTTCCGCAGCAGGGAGATCATGATATTGGAGCACACCAGCACGAAGGTGAAGGCGGCGCCCATGCCCAGTGCGCTGGAAACTGCCGTGGTGACGGCCAGAATGGAGCAGGTGCCCAGAACCAGACGCAGAACAGGGTTTTCTTTGATGATGCCGTTGGTAAGGATGCTTACCTTGGACTTATTTTCTTGTGCCATTTCTTACCAACCTCCTTTTATGCCAACTCGTTGAAGCAGTTGATACAATCATTGATGGCAGCAAACAGAGCGGTGGACGAAATGGTTGCGCCACTGTACGCATCGAAATCCTGATTCATCACAATGTTCTTGGTGCCGTCCATGCCGTTGAACTGTGCCAGGAAGTCATCGGTGGACACATTGGAGCCGATGCCCTTGGTCTGGGTAGAAGCGTCTACCCAGATGCCGGTCTCGGCGCCGTTGGCGTCAAAGCCCATGATGACGGTCAGGATGCCGCCGTCAAAGCCCTTTTCCTCAGCCTTGATGGCAATGCCGCCATCGGGAGCCTTTACCACGCCGGTAACATTGGCGGTGGTGTAGTCGGTCACTTCCTCCAGCGTAGCTGCGTCCGAAACAGAGGGCATCACGCTGACATAAGCAGCCAGGGTGGTGCGGCGGGTGTTCTCCTTGATAACGGGAGCGGTCATGCCGTTCACCAGAGCCAGCAGCAGGCTGACGATCAGAGAGATGACGGTCAGCACAACGATCGGCTTACCGGTGGTTTCCCAGCTGGAATTTGCAGTCTTACTCATTTGCCAGCACCCTCCTTCGCTTTCTTTGCAGGCTTCACATAGCCATACGGGGTCTGACGGGTCAGATCATTGATGTACGGGACCCACAGGTTCATGAACAGCAGTGCGAAGGACACGCCCTCGGTGTAGCTGCCCCAGTAGCGGATGGCAAAGGTAACGATGCCAAGGCAAACGCCGTACACCAGCTTACCCTTCAGGGTAAAGGGGCTGGTAACGTAGTCGGTAGCCATGAACACAGCGCCGAACAGCAGGCCGCCGCTCAGCACGGCAACCAGTGCGCTGTGCAGATCCTTGGTAGCGATCAGGTAGAACACGAACACGCTGCCAACGTAGGAAGCCGGAATGGCGATGCTGATGGTCTTGGTAGCTACCAGATAGATAAGACCCAGCACGATAGCCCTGTCTCTTATACACATCTCCGAGCCCACGAGACTAGGCATGATCTCG
>ENA-OZIA01000525-OZIA01000525.1-human-gut-metagenome-genome-assembly--contig:-NODE-525-length-11629-cov-5.647399_pt1 | contig 11629 bp, 18 predicted proteins | sample MGYA00244052_ERZ653698 | MGnify/ENA primary metagenome ERZ653698 (study PRJEB26926, sample SAMN06165337) | human gut metagenome | biome: ENVO:00009003; feature: ENVO:2100002; material: ENVO:00002003...
AGCCGGATACGCTGAGAGGTGTAAGTCCGGTTCGGAGGGGAGTTCTCGGAAACCTACCATAGCAATATGGCAAGGCGCCGGGTTCTTACCCTACTAATGACCAGTCTGGCCCCTCTCCCCGTTGCCACGCTTTCCAACCGGGAGCTGGGCGGTACAGGGCAGAACTACCTAAAATCCCTGTTCGCCGTGGGCTTTCAAGGGATGCTCATACTGGTCTGTGTTGCGATCTATGCGGTGCTCATCCAGGGCATCGCCACAGGCGGCGATCCGATTGGAGCGATATGGGGAACCGTAGGCTATACGGTTCTTTTGTGTTTCATGCTGTTTAAGACAGGCGGCATCGCCCAGCGCATCTTCGGAGCGCATTAAACGGACGGACTTCGGGACAAAGTGTCCCGAGGCCGGGAAAGGAGGAAACAATTTTGAGTAAGGATGTCATATTAACCCCGGAACAGATCGCCGCCGAGGAGCGGCGCTGGCTGTTCGATGCGCCGATTGCGGAACTGGCCGAGGTAAAAGGCCTGACGGTGGACGAGGCGGTTAAGCTGCGGACGGACGCAATTTTGCAGGAGGCCGCTATTCCCATCGAAGTCACGGTTCGCCCGATTGAGCCCCAGGGCAAGCTCATCGGCTTTGCCAGCGTCAACTATGGCGGTGTAGTGATTGACGATTTCAAGGTGGTGGATGGTAAGAACGGGATTTTCCTCGGGGCTCCCAGCAAACCCGATCCCACCAGCAGGACGGGCTACCGCTCCACGGTGCGGATCAATGACCGGGCCACCCAGGAGCGGCTCAATGCGGCGGGAGCCCAGGCGTACCATTCAGCGGTGGAAAAGCTCATCGCCCGGGCCGAGGCAGTCCGCCCCACCCCGATCAAGGAGCAGATGGCACAGGCCGCAAGGGAGGCCGGGAAGGAAAATGCCGCCCGAACCGCCCCGGCAAAGAAAAAGGAGGCCCGGGATGACAGGTGATGTGACCTCGAGACAAATTGTCCCGAAGTCTCCAGCCTGCCCGGAGGGGCTGTTTTTGATGGACGGGATTGAAGGGCTGCGCTCTTTGCCGAAGCACTCGGTTGATATGCTCCTTACCGATCCGCCCTATGGCACTACCCGGAACTTTTGGGATGTGCCGCTCCCGCTCCCGGAGCTGTGGGAGGCGGTCAAGTGGGCTGTCAAGCCGGATGGCGCAGTGCTGTTTTTCGCACAATGCCCCTATGATAAGGTGCTGGGGGCATCCAACCTCTCTATGCTCCGCTATGAATGGGTGTGGTACAAAAGCAGGTGTACTGGCTTTCTCAACGCAAGGCGGGCTCCCCTAAAGCGGACGGAAAACATTCTGGTGTTTTATCAAAAATTGCCCTATTACGATCCACAGTTTGAACAGGGCAAGCCCTATAAGAAAATTTCCCGTGAAGGGAGCAACAGCCCCAACTATGGAAAATTCCTGCGTTCCAGCAGTGGATCAGAGGATGGCCTGCGTTTCCCCGGAAACCTGCTGGCCTTTTCTTCCGTACAGCGCACCATCCACCCAACGCAGAAACCCGTGGAGTTGTGCGAGTATCTCATCAGAACCTATACCCGGCCCGGGGAGGTGGTGGCAGACATCTGCGCTGGCTCCGGCACGACTGCTGTGGCTGCTGTCAATACGGGCCGCCGCTTTGTATGCTTTGAAACAGCCCCGGCCTTTTACGCCCCGGCTACAGAACGCATCCGGCTGGCTATGGAGGCTGCCAAAAACGGAGGAAAAACAAATTAACATTTTGTTGTAAAAGTTGCTGTTGAATTTCACAGCAGATCGGGATATACTATGAGTAGGAAGGAGCTGATGAAAATGCCAAATATCAAACCTATTTCTGATCTGCGTAATTACAGCGAAGTACTGCACGATGTAGCAGTTGGTGCTCCTGTGTTCCTTACAAAGAACGGACGGGGCCGGTATGCCATTTTGGATATGCAGGATTTTGAGAAAACCCAGGCGACACTCCGGCTGATGAATGAACTTGCAAAAGGCCGGAAATCCGGCGAGGAGAAAGGCTGGCTGTCTTTAGAGGCTGTGGAGGAACACCTCGGGATTGTCAATGAATAACATCCATTTATCCGAAGAAGCCCAAAATGATCTTGTGGAAATCAAGGCGTATATTGAGGAGGAGCTGCTGAACCCCTCCGCCGCCTTGGGAACCGTAAGCAAGATTACCAAAAGTCTCCGTATTTTACGCACTTATGCTCAGGCGGGCGCACCCCTCTCCTCGGTGACGGACATCGAAAGCGATTACCGTTTCATTGTCAGTGGGAACTATATCAGTTTTTATCGTGCTTACGGTAAGGAGGTCTATGTAGACCGTATCTTATATGCCCGGCGTAACTATATGCGTATTCTGTTCGGAGATCATTCCGCAGAGGAAACAGACGAATAACCCTTTACTTAAAAGCCGCTTGCAAAAATGCAGGCGGTTTTTTCTATGCAAAGGAGCGTGAAAAAATCAAAAAATATTCTATCATTTACGCCGATCCCCCTTGGCAGTACCAGCGCAATAAGGTACAGGGGGCGGCAGAAAACCATTATCCCACAATGGGGATTGACGAGCTGTGTGCGCTCCCGGTGGCTGATCTGGCCGCCCCGGACAGCGCACTTTTTTTGTGGGCGACTTTTCCACAGCTTCCGGCGGCCCTGCGGCTCATAGAGGCGTGGGGCTTTCACTATAAGTCCGTGGCCTTTGTGTGGCTCAAAAAGAATAAAAAGGCGGACAGTTGGTTTTATGGCCTTGGCTTCTGGACGAGGGGAAACGCGGAGATCTGCCTGCTGGCTACCAGAGGCCATCCTAAACGGCAGGCGGCAAATATCCATCAGTTTATCATTTCCCCGATTGAAGCCCACAGCAAAAAGCCGGACGAGGCCCGGGAAAAGATCGTGGCCCTTATGGGCGACCTGCCCCGGGTGGAGCTCTTTGCCAGACAGTCCCCGCCCGGCTGGGAGGTGTGGGGAAATGAAGTGGAAAGCACCATCCCGGACTTTGGGACAAAGTGTCCCAAAGATGCCGGGGCCGGAAAGGAGGCTGATCCATGCCCTATGTGAATGTACCCAACGACCTGTCAAAAGTAAAAACCAAAATGGCCCTAAACCTTACCAAGCGCCAGCTCATCTGTTTTGGCTGTGCGGCGGCAGTGGGCATCCCGTCCTATCTGCTGGCCCGGGGCTCTATCGGCAATACCGGGGCCATGTTCCTTATGCTGGCCGTGATGCTCCCGGCGTTTCTTCTGGCCATGTATGAAAAAGACGGGCTCCCGGCGGAAAAGGTGCTGAAAAACATCCTACGGGCCCGGTTTCTGCGGCCCGGAGTGAGGCCCTATCAGACACAAAACATTTACGCCCCCTTTGCCGGGCGGGGCACTGTGAGAAAGGAGGATGCGATTGCGAAAGGCAAATCCAACCAGCGGAAGAAAAACCGCAAAGGCTAAAAACCGGGCGGCCCTGTCCGCCCAGCAGACGATCCCCTATGTGGCGATGCACCCGGACGGGGTGTGCAAGCTCCCCGGCGGGCTCTACACAAAGACCGTGGAATATGAGGACATCAATTATTCCGTGGCATCCACCGAGGATCAGACTGCGATCTTTGGCGGATGGAGCTCATTCCTCAACTACTTTGACAGCTCCCTGCCGTTCCAGCTTTCCTTTATCAACCGCCGCTCCCACTCCCGGAGCCGCTATAAGGTAAACATTCCCCAGGCGGATGATGATTTTAACAGCGTCCGGGAGGAATTTACCGGGATGCTGAAAAATCAGATCGCCCGGTCTAACAACGGGATTGAACGCTCCAAGTACATTACTTTCGGCATCCCAGCCGGAGGGATCGTGGAGGCCCGGCCCCGTCTGGAGCGTGTGGAGGCCGATGTGATGGGCAACTTTAAGCGGTTGGGCGTTCCCTGTGAACCGATGGACGGGCAGGCAAGGCTGGCCCTACTTCACAGCCAGATGCATCCGGGCAACCGGGAACCGTTCCGCTTTTCATGGAAGGACATCCCGCAGACGGGGCTCGGCACCAAGGACTATATTGCCCCGGACAGCTTTGACTTCCGGCACTCCCGCCTGTTCCGGGTGGGCCAGTATTGGGGCGCTGTTTCCTACTTGCAGATTTTGGCGTCTGAGCTCTCGGATAAACTGCTGGCGGAAATTCTGGAGCTGGATGCGGAAATGACCGTAACCCTTCATATCCAGACGGTGGATCAGCTAAAGGCCATCAAAACCATCAAGGGAAAAATCTCCGACATCGGGAAAATGAAGGTGGAGGAACAGCGGAAGGCTGTCCGGGCCGGATACGATCCCGACATTCTCCCGCCCGACCTCATTACCTTTTCCAAGGATGCGGCGGAGCTCCTTGCCGACCTCCAGTCCCGCAACGAGAGAATGTTCCTTTTGACTTTTACGGTAGTCAATATGGCCCCTACCCGCCAGCGGCTGGAAAACGATGTGTTTACCGTGGGCGGCATCGCACAGAAATACAACTGCGCCCTCAAGCGGCTGGACTGGCAACAGGAGCAGGGCTTTGTGTCCTCGCTGGCTCTAGGCTACAACGAAGTGGAGATCCAGCGTGGTATGACAACCAGCTCCACGGCCATCTTCATCCCCTTTATGACAAGGGAGCTGCGGATGGACGGGCAGGCCCTCTACTATGGCATGAACGCCCTTTCCCACAATGTCATCATGGCTGACCGCAAAAAGCTGAAGTCGGCCAACGGAATGTACCTCGGCTCTACGGGCTCGGGAAAATCCTTTGCGGCAAAGCGGGAACTGCTCAATGTCTTTCTGACCATTCCCCAGGATCGGATTATCATTGTTGATCCGATGGGCGAATATGCCCCGCTGGTTCGCAGGCTGGGCGGACAGGTGATTGAGATTGCCCCGGACAGCCCCCACCACCTAAACCCGATGGATGTGGAGCTCAACATGGCCGCCGGGGAGAGCCCTCTTTCCATGAAGGCGGATTTCCTGCTTTCCCTGTGCGAGCTGGTGGTAGGCGGAAAGGAAGGCTTACAGCCCATCGAAAAAACAGTTGTTGACCGCTGTGTGCGGCTGGTGTACCGGGAACAGGCCCTTGGACTTGATACGGGAAAACCCCCGCTTTTGCAGGACTTGTACGAGGAGCTCTTGAAACAGCCGGAGCCCGAGGCCCGGCGTGTGGCAACTGCCCTTGAGCTCTACTGCACCGGCTCCCTCAACCTGTTTAACCATCCCACGAATGTAAAAACCGACAGCCGGGTGGTGTGTATCGTGCTGAAAAACATGGGAGAAAACCTCCGCAAGATCGCCATGCACATCACAAATGAATTTGTGTCCCAGGCGGTAGATACCAACTTCCGGGAGGGCGTGGCGACATGGTGCTATTTCGATGAGTTCCATGTCCTGCTCCGTGATCCGCTGACCGCCAGCTATTTTGTGGCGGTGTGGAAAATGCTGAGAAAGAAAGGCTGCGTTCCCAGCGCCCTCACGCAGAATGTGAAAGACCTTCTGGCCAGCCGGGAGATCGAGAACATTCTGGATAACACCGACTTTATGATTTTGCTCTCGCAGGCGCAGAGTGACCGGGCGATTTTGGCAAGACAGCTCGGTATTTCCGAGCACCAGCTTTCCTACATTACCCACTCTAATTCCGGCGAGGGCCTGCTGTTTTACGGGAATGTGACCATCCCGTTTGTGGATCGGTTCCCGAAGGGGGAAATCTATGACCTCTTAACCACCCGACCGGAGGATATGAAGAATGAAGCGAAAACCGAATAAACCACGCCCGGAGGCCCAAACGCATACGGAACCCGGAGGCGGAGCTGCCGGGCCTGGCGGCTCGGCTTTTGAGGCTGGCTCTGAACAGGAGCCCGGGGCGGCTGGTACTTCGGGACAAAATGTCCCAAAGATGGGGAACCCCGCAAAGTCGGATGACTTTGTGGGGAGAGGAGGAGCAACGGAGCGGGCGGATTTTGGTGGCAACGCCGCCAAAGAAGCTAAAGCGAAGTTTGCAACGACGAAGTTCCGGCAGAAAAGCCAGCAGGAACAGGCGGCGGCATCCAAGCTCCGCATGGAAAAGCGGGGCGAAAAACGGGAGGCCGCCCGGGAAAAGCTGGCAAAGCAGAAGCCGCCCAAACAAAAAGGCCCGATCCGTAAGGCGGCGGGGGCCGCCGGATGGGGCGTTCACGGCTTTGTACATGGCAAGCTCTACGAGGTGGAGCAGGAAAATGTAGGAACCGAAGGGGCCCACCGTTCGGAGCTTGCCGGGGAGGTTGTCCTGCGGCATGGCTCCCGGTTTGTAAAACGCAAAGTCCGGGAGCATCCGGCAAGGGCGGCCAGCCGGGCCGAGGCCAGGTATCAGAAAGCGGCGGCGGATTATCATTTCCACACCGCCGCACAGGAGCACCCGGAGCTTTCCCAAAACTATTTTACCCGGTACTGGCAGAAACAGCGGCTTAGAAGGCAATACCAGAAGCGGGCGAAGGAGGCCACAAAACAGAGCGCAAAAGCCGCCGGGAAAACAGCCGCCGCCACGGAAAAGCTGACAGCCCGGGCCGCCGGGTTTGTGAAGCGCCATCCAGTCGGATGCCTGCTGGCACTGGCCTGTGTCCTTGTGATCGTCCTGCTCCAGTCCTGTTCGTCCTCGCTGGTGTCCATCGGCAACGCCGGAGCCGGGGCGCTGGGAGCCACCACTTACCCCTCTGAGGATGAGGCGATTTTAGGGGCGGAGGCGGCTTATGCCGGGCTGGAGGCAGAACTGCAAACCTACCTTGATACCTACGAAAGCACCCACGATTATGACGAGTACCACTTCGATCTGGACGAGATCGAACACGATCCCTATGTGCTCATTTCCCTGCTGTCGGCGCTCCATGAGGGGGAATGGACGCTTTCACAGGTGGAGGGCTCCCTGCAAATGCTCTTTGACCGCCAGTATATTCTGACGGAGCGTGTGGAGGCGGAGACACGCTATGACAGCGACGATGAACCCTATTCGTGGTACATCTGCTATGTGACGCTGGAAAACAAAAACCTGTCCCACCTGCCTGTTTCCCTGTTGAGCGAAGAACAGATGTCCCGGTACTCCATCTATATGTCCACCCTCGGCAACCGTCCCGACCTGTTTCCCGACTCCCCCTATGTGGACAAATACATTACCAACCCGCCGGAGGGCTATGAGGTTCCGGGGGAATATCTGGACGATGAAACATTCGCCGCTATTTTCTCGGAGGCAGAGAAATACATCGGCTATCCCTATGTGTGGGGCGGCTCCAGCCCGTCTACATCTTTTGACTGCTCCGGCTATGTGTCATGGGTGATCAATCATTCCGGCTGGAATGTGGGCCGCCTTGGGGCGCAGGGGCTTTACAACATCTGCACTCCGACCAGCTCCCCAAGGCCCGGCGACCTTGTGTTTTTCAAGGGAACCTATGATACCCCGGGCGTGAGCCACTGTGGGATTTATGTAGGCGATGGGCGGATGCTCCACTGTGGCGATCCCATCGGATATGCAAACTTAAATACAAGCTACTGGCAGTCTCATTTTTACGCCTACGGGCGTTTACCATGATTGGAGGTCATTTATGGCAACAGCAAAAAGCATGAAAATCCAGGCCGAGATTGATAAGGTCAAGGCCAAAATCAGCGAACAGCAGGCCCGGCTCAAGGAGCTGGAGCAGAAAAAGCTGGAGGCGGAAAACAGCGAGATCGTGGACATCGTGCGTGGCATGAGCATCCCCCTTGCGGAACTGCCCCTGCTGTTTGAAAAGCTGAAAGGCGGCGGGGCTTTGGGACAAAGTGTCCCGAAGTCCGAGGATGAGGAAAAGGAGGAAAACTGAATATGAAACGGTTTCGAGTTTTGACAGCGGCGCTTTGTGCCGCTGTTTTGTTATGCGGCTTTAGCGTTCCCGCCTATGCCTACGCAGGCGGCGGCGAGGGCGAGGACTACGGCGATCCCACAATGGAAACCCCGGCCCCGGAGCCGACTATTACGCCGGGCGAGGGCTTTTCCGAGGAGGGAAACCTTGTAACCCGTGATCTGCTCTATGACGAGCACACCAACAAGCAGTTTATTACCATCCAGACCAGCGGCGGCAATACCTTTTACATTGTCATTGATTATGACAAGCCTGTGGACGAGGAAGGCGAACAGTATGAAACCTACTTTTTCAGCGTTGTGGATGAGGGGGATCTGCTGGCCGCAGCCGAGGCCGCTGGCGTGGAACAGGCGGTCTGCTCCTGTCCGGAGAAATGCGCGGCGGGGGTTGTCAATACCGACTGCCCGGTATGCTCTGTCAATATGGGGAAATGCGTAGGTGCAGAGCCGGAGCCCGAGCCTGCCCCGGAGCCTGAGCCGGAACCCGAGAAGCCGGGCAACGCCGGGATGCTCCTTTTAGTGCTGGCTGTCATGGGCATCGGCGGCGGGGCCGCATGGTATTTCAAGATTTACCGTCCGAAACACCAGCAGGCTGACCAGCCCGAGGAGGACGATGGCGGAGAGTACCCGGACTATGACGAGTTTGAAGATGACGGCCCCCCGTGGGACGAGGAGGACGAAACCGAAGAAAAGGAGGAAATCAGATGAATTTTACCAGCAGTCCCTTTGAACGAATGATGAAAGAAAAACCCCGTCCCCAGGCTCCCGCCGAGAACAGGCCGCCCAGGGGCTCCGCCTGTTGTGGCTGCTGTTACTGGCGGGGGATCGCCTGTGTGTCCTGCTACAAGGAGCTTTTGAAGGCCGGGGCTGGCGGGAGGTGATGGATTGTCCCGTGAACTGACACGCAAGGAAAAGACAGCGATCCGCTCTCTTGTGGTAACATGGTGCGCCAACTATGACCGGGAATACGGATGCCTGCCGCTGGATAGCGATTGCTATATGCTGGGTAAATGCTGGACGGGATCATACTGCCGCTATTTCCGGGAGTCCGTCCTGCCCCTTGATCCGGCGCTGGAAGTGGCTCTTATGAGCGAGGGCCCAAGGCCAGATTTTAAGATATGCCCGGTATGCGGCGGGCCTGTTCCCCCGGACAGGCGGCAGGCGTACTGTTCGGCGGCCTGTGCAAAGAAAGCCCACCGCCGCCAGCAACGGGAATATATGCGGAAAAAGCGGGGTGCATCCGTTGACAATTAGGGCCTGCAAAACCCGCTTATAGCAAGGCTTTCCGGGGCCGTTTCGTTGGCCTGCCGTATCATTCTACGGTATGGCCCCGTTTGCCCCGATGCTGTCAACATCCATACAGCGGGACTTTGGGACAATTTGTCCCGAAGTACCCGCTTTCTGAGAGGAGGTACTATGGACAAAAATCAAGGCTATTCCATTTTGAAGGCTGTGATGCTGGAAAATGGCAGGGGATTTGCGCTGGGGCATCATCCCACAGCTCCATCCCCCTATGTCACATGGGCCTGTTACGATGATAAGAACGGCCAGCGGCAGTATGAATGGGGACATTACGGCAACGATCTGGCCGCTATGGAACAGGATTTTTCAGACCGGGTAAAGGACTATCAGCGGCTTTACCATGTGGGGATCGTGCAGACCGAGGCCCCCGGCCTTTACAAGTATTACTCTACCCAGCGGCCTGTGGACATCGGGACATTCCCCAAACCGCCCCACAATGTCCCGGATGAGATCGTCAACTATGACCGCCGCATCCCGGTGGAGGGCGGCGCATTTCTGGCATGGGGGCATCTGACTTATACAAGGCCGCTGACCGAAAAGGAGGCGTCTGACTATGAGCTCCGTCCGGCCCCCGTCATTTCTGAATTATCCCGAAAAAATGATAACAGGCCCCTCTCGATTGCCTGGCAGATGAAAGAGGCTGGAGCTTTGGCTGAAGCCAGCCAGGGCGATCCCATCCATAAGAAAAAGACCCCCGACCGGGGCGACCGATAGGAGGATTTGTATGGAAGAAAGATATAACCCGATGAAAAGTGCGGAGATCGCCACCGAGCACAATTACAATATGCTGGACGGTGTTCTCAATAACCAGGCCCCACCCCCGGAGGAAAAGGAGCTGGATAAGGTTAAGGAACCGCCCCACAAGCGCCGGAGCCGGGAACGGGAGGAACGATGACAAAGAAACGCCGCCGCCCGATCCATCTCCATGTGATGGTGTCCGAGGAGGAGCAGGCCCTTATTCAACAACGCATGGCCGAGGCGGGCATCCGCAATATGGGGGCCTATATGCGGAAAATGGCCCTCAATGGCTATGTGCTCCATGTTGACCTCTCGCCCGTCCGGGAGCTGGTATCGCTCCAGCGGCGGTGCTCCAACAATCTAAATCAAGTGGCGATCCAGGCCAACACCTACGGCGGGATTTATCCCGAGGAGATCGCCGCTCTGCAACGGGACTATGCCGCCCTGTGGGGGCCGCTGTCCGATCTGCTGAAAAAGCTCTCCGCATTGGTGGAGCTCTGATCCTGCCGGGGAGTGGCGTATGCCGCTCCCCGGTTTTCACTACTTCGGGACAATTTGTCCCGAGGTGCTGAAAGCCGGAGGCATCCTTGTTGTCCCTCCCGGACAGAGGTATAATTATCATGTAAGGAACCATAAACCACACTTTTCAAGGAGGTATCAAGCGATGCGGATCATTCTGAAACTTTTAGCGGCCCCCTTTGTTCTGTCCCTCACGCTCATTGTAGCGATATTAAGCTTTAGTGTGTTTTTGGTATCTTTGATATTTGACACCCTATCCTTTATCTTTGCAGTATATGACCTGTTTGAGTTGTTTATTCAGAGCAATCCACAATAGGGGAGCATGGGGCTGGTGTTAGCCTTTGCCCGCCGTAGCCGAGTGGCTGGTTTTAAGGCTGGACGCTCTCAACTACTTGTTAAAGAGCTTTATCATGAGATGACAACTTGAGCGCTATTTTATAGACGCGAAAATAAGGATATGTTATAATTTTAGTGCTATTTTATCGAAAAGAAGGGAGTTCATATGCTTCTTAAAATTATAGACGAGATTAAAAAATCCATAGATAATGAATGTTTTATAGCGGCATTAACACTTGCATTAACAATACCCGATATTTGTGGAAAAGCAGAATATCCAAATGCAAACATTACTGAAAGATATATTAAATGGTACAATATGTATGTGGGTAGGTATGAGAAATTTTCAGATTCTTATGGTATAGATATGCCTTATTCCAGCGGAGAACTAATTTATAATTTAAGAAACTCTCTTTTTCATCAGGGTACACCTAATATTGATGTTATGAGGGTTAAAGAAGAACGGTGTAAAGTGGATCAGTTTATTCTTACAATATCCGATGTTACAGACTCTGGTATGAGTCGAGTATCATACGGGAAAGAATCAGAAATAACAGAACGTATGTTGGAAATTAACATTGTAAACTTATGCAGTAAGTTAAGTGCAACAGCCAAAACTTATTATTTGGAAAACAAAGAAAAATTTGATTTCTTTCAATACAAGTTGCAGGATATCCGTAATCTTTATAGCAACCTGTTCTGTGATGAAAAAGGTGACTAGACACTTTGGGACACTTTGTCCCGAAGTGAAATTGATTGATGGAATGTAATAATCTATACATCATTTTAGAAGTCAAAGTAAATGCTTTATGAAAATTTTTTACGTTATTATAATGTGGGAGGGAAGTTATGATTTGGAAGGTT
>ENA-OZIA01000537-OZIA01000537.1-human-gut-metagenome-genome-assembly--contig:-NODE-537-length-11266-cov-4.333155_pt1 | contig 11266 bp, 6 predicted proteins | sample MGYA00244052_ERZ653698 | MGnify/ENA primary metagenome ERZ653698 (study PRJEB26926, sample SAMN06165337) | human gut metagenome | biome: ENVO:00009003; feature: ENVO:2100002; material: ENVO:00002003...
GGCTCGGAGATGTGTATAAGAGACAGGACAGCATCATTGTGCCGCCCACGGCTGTGTACGGGAGTGTACCGGACCCGCCGGTAGAGGGAAGTTCGTAGTTAGCATCCTCGGGCACCTGATTGTAAAGCAGGATGGTGCCGCCGGTGATGCCGGTGTTGTTCAGGTCGTATTTAAACGTACCGGAACAAGCTGTTTCCTTAACGTAGTACTTGTAGGTGATACTGCTGTCAGCGGAATCTGTCAAAGGAAGATTGTTCCAGCTATAGCTCCAGTTGTTGGAATTATCCAAGGTGACGGTCTTAACCAAATCATCAGACTTTTGGCTGCCATATTGGTAACTCTTGCGCCACAGCTCTACGGTTGCGGTGTAGGTGGAGTTGACCTTGTCCAGAGCAAGCTCTGTCTTGCCGTCCGTATCCAGCCAATGCTTGGCAACCGTAATGCTGTTAGCGGTGTTGGGCACATATACAGCACTGATATCACCACGGGCAAGGTAGGTCACTTTGCTACTATCAATTCCCTGGTTGTACTCCGAATCATTGACACAAGTTTCACCGGTAGCAGTTTTAAACGCGTCATCTTGCTTTGTGTTGGAAAATGCACCCCACAGCAGGTAGATCGGGCTCTTGCTAAGCGCATAGCCGGTGGGGGCATCCGTCTCTACAATACGGTAGAGCGTACTGCAAAGCAGCTGGGCGCTGCTCTCAGTGAAGCTCTCCGCTGTTGCAGAAGAATCCTGCAGACCGAAATTGATCTGACCGGCGGCGTCTGTTGTCAGCTTACGAACCTCTTCAAACTTCTTCGTTGTGCTATTCCACTTTGCAAGCTGGAAGGTTGCACCGGGAAGTGTGACCAGATAATCGTTGGAATCCACCTTGTTCAGGTCAAACTTGCTGAACCGGACGGTAGCCGAAGAATCATAATTCACAACATGAGTATCGACCCATTTCTCCACCAGACCGGAGAGGTTTGCATGGTTTTTAACTGTTACCTCCGTAGAGGAAGGATAAGAGATCTGATAGGTGTATTCCAGCACACAAGCCAGTTCATCCGGGACGGTGACGGTCATGGTGTGGTTGGGGCTGTCGTAGGTTGCCGTAAACCGGTCATGACCGATCTCATTTGTATGGTCTGCAACAAGGTTGCCGGTGGTAGTATCAAGGGTCACACCATACAGATGGATCGAACTTAGATCCAGATCAGCGGAGGTGTTGTCAGAGGGCTCAAAGCTAAGCGTATCCGTCAGGGTCAGGGTATTGCTGGTGGTCAGCAGCTTATCGCCGGTGGGGTTGATAACAACGCTGTAGTTGATCTTCTTGGTAGCAAGCTTATTGCCGGTGGCATCGGTGCCTTCATCGACAATAGTGCCGGTCTTATAAAGCTTTTCGTAGCTGCGCTTGACGGTGGTTTCCGTTTCTGCCTTATCGCCGTTCCATTCTGCGCTGTTGCGGTACTTGTTTTCCGTACGAAGATCGTCCCAAGAGGCGTCCTCCGCAACGCTGACCCAGTAGCGGATATAGAAAACCTGCGGTTTATTGGAAACGTTGTAGCCCTTGTTGATCGTAAACGTGATCGTACGGTCAGTGTCGGTTGCGCCAATATGAGTTTTTGATGCACTAAAGTTTTTAGTTGTCGAAATCTCATAGTTTGCTCTGCCGTCAGAACCATAAATTGTTTGAGCAAGCCAACCTTGATGCGGCACAGAACCATCGTCGTTAAGAGGGAGCGCACCGACCGTGATGACATTACTTATGTCAAAGGTAACACCAGCAGGCAGGGTATCGGTGATCTCCAAATCTTTTATAGTCAGCAAATCCTTACAGGTAAGTGAGGTGGGGATGGTCAACTCATAGTAGATCTTACCGTTGTTCTTTTGGTAATCCAGCTCACTGATCTTGCTGCCAGCTGCATCAAAATTGTTTTCATTGTAGACCAGCTTTTCAAGCTTTGCTTCCTTGGGCTTTTTATAGGTGTAGTCGGCATCGGTGGTCTTATCACCGGAAGCGGCAGTGTTTACAAACAGCCACGGCTCTTCTATGCCTGCATTACTGATGTCGGCAACGGTATGGTAGTTGCTCAGCTCCATGCTGGTGGCATCCAACGTTTTGCCATCGGCAAGCTTAGCGGTGATGCTAAACTTGGTCACATGAGCATCATCGTTCGTAACCACAGCATTGTTCTCGTCATAATAGGTGACGGTAAACGTGACATCATGCTCGGACGCATTTGCCATTGTAACGGTCTCGGTGGAGTTGAACAAGGTCAGATGCAGATTATTCTTGATCTCATCCTTCAGCTCGGACAAGACTGCATAATGTGTGCCGTCCTGCTCTGTGCCATTTACCTCGGCATCATGGATCGTATCCGTAAGGGTGATCTTGTTCCAACCGGTGGGGATGGAGACCGAGGTTTTCCAAGTCAGCTTTTTCTTGCCGGTTTCCAAGTCCTCTGCCTTAGACAGGCTCTTGTTAAGATAGGAGCTGCGGTCGGTCACAGTAACATCACCGGAAGCGCCGCTGCCATCAAAATCAGCCGTATTTGTATAGGTAGTACCGACTGTGGTGTTGTCAGGAACTTTCGTCTTGATTTCAATCGTGTAGAACGATTCAGTTTCCGGACCATGCGCCAAATCTGTCGGGAAGGTGTAGGTGTAGTTATCTTTCTTGAAATCCGCAGCAGAGACGGGCTTAATGTCGTCGCTATAGTAGCCGCGCTGAATTTTAACTTCACCTACGACCTCCAGTTCGGCAGGCAGAAAATCTTTAAAGGTTTTGCCGCGGAGATCCTCTCCATAGGGGTTGTTGATCTTGACTGTCCAAGTGATGATACGGCTGCTGGCGTCATAATTGCCGCTCTTGGTAAGGCGCGGATTGGTGTTTTTAACCTCCGTGCTCGTGTAACTGTCTTTGCCGTCGAACTCAGCCTTTACCTTATTGATGGCTTTATAGGTGTAATCATCATTAACAGGAATGGTGGCGTGATACCGCAGAACGTATTGCTCACCGGCTTTCAGTTCGGGCAGAGCATCGTATTTGAGCTCAGTGCCTACGGTAAGTTTGCTTTGATAGTCCGTTGTGACATCCTTTTCGGTGCCATCCGCAGCAATCTTTATCAGTTTGATCGTATCTTGCCGATAGGTAGCGTTGCTGGGAAGAGAAGAATTTACGGTATCAAAGAAATCGGTAAGATTTACGGTATCACCGGTGCCGTTTGTGGTTTTTGCAACCACTTCATAGGCGATATCAAGCGTTTTCGCCGTCGAATCGTATTTGATCAGCTCTTTACCGCTTGCATCCTTCTGCACATTCTTGGAAAGAGACAGGTCGGAGATCAGATCCTCTTTTTTGATGGTAACAGAACCGGTCGTACCACCAAAATTGATTTTTTGATTTTCCATGGAGGAATCAGAGGAAGCAGAAGCCTTAAACTCAAAGTCACCGTCAAAGGCTTTGCCGTCGGCAAACGTTTCGTTGTAAGTAAACGTGACGGTGTCACCAACAATATTGTAGGTGCCAACGACAACGTCTTTACCAGTACTGTCACGCCAAGTGATATTGCCGGAGTCTGAAACACTGTCCAACAGCGTAATACCGTTGGGGAACTTGTAGGTTGCGACGCGGTTGTCTGCGGTGATTTCATTCTCATTAAAGCTGTAATTCAACTGCACCTTAACGGTCTGACCGGGACGCACAATGCCGTTTGCATCTTTCCAAGAGGTTACAACGCCGCTGCCATCCGTGGAGTTGGGAACCTGAACAGAAACGTTCGTGATATGAGTGCCCATATCAACAGGAGTAGCAGACACGGCAGTTACGGCATAGGTGGAGGGTGCAGCGTACCTTGCAGCGCGGGAACGGGAAGGACGCACCGCAGATGCGGATGCAGTTTCGTATACGGTAGTAACGGAGCAGGAGAACACCGGGTCGGTTTCAATAATATCAGAAGCGGTGTCATCGTCCGAATCGGAATCGCCTTCGCTCAGCTCTATCTGCGCATACGCCACAGAAATAACGTTTTCCACATCAGTGTTGAACAGTGTTACCTCAGCCACCTTGCCGTCCACGTCGCCGGAAATAACGGTCAGCGTGGCGGCATCCTTGTCAACACTGCTCACGATGCCCACGGTCTCCACGGGCAAAGCGTCGGTCACGGTGGTGGTCTGCGGCTCAGCAGCGGGGGATACCACGCTGGGGGCAAGGGTGTCCGCGCCGGACACAGAGGTCACGGTGCTGGGTGCAGCGGTGTCGGCGCTGTCCACCGGCTTTTCGGCGGGCTGCTCCGTCTGCGGGTCAACGGGCTCGGGGGTAAGCACAGTGTCCTGCGTGCCGGAGGTGGCTGCGGTATCCTGTGCGCCGGTGCTGTCGTCAGCACTGGGGGCTGCATCCAGCGCAGAAACGCCGGAGTCCTCAAGCTCTGCGCTGTTTTCAAACGCTGCATCCACGCTGAACAGGTCGTCCAGATCCGGCTCTGCACTGTCGGCGCTGCTGTCCACAGCCACGGTGCGGGTGACGTACTTATTATAAATAACGATGTCGCCGGGCTGGGCGGCGCTGCCGTCCTCTTCCAGCAGCCAGTCCATGCCGCTCATGGAGCTGCGCAGGGCAAGCACGCTGGCCTCCTGCGGGATGGCGCTTTGGGGAATCTCGGCGTACTTCAGGCAGTAGGCAAGGAACATCACGTCCCACTCGCCGTAGGCATTGCCGTAGGACTGACCGTAGCGGGAGTAGTAGCGCAGGGTCACGCCGTCCGCCGGGTCGATCTCGAAGTTTTTCTCGCTCTGCTCGTAGCCCAACTGGGTCTTTGCCACGCTGAGCAGATCCTCGTTCCACTCGCCGGTGATCACGGCATCGGCGTTGGCGGCCTGCCACTCCTCGGGGGTCTCAAGGTCGGCAGAGGTATCGCTCAGGCAGCTTACGGTGTGGTGATGCTCCGGCAGGGGGCACACCAGCACTTCCTCGTAACAGGCGTCGGTGTGGTGGTGGTAGATGGGCTCCACAGTGTCCACCACCGGCTCCAGCGCCACAGGCTCTGCCACCGCCATGGCCACCAGCTCGGCGCTCTGGGTGGGCTCTACCACCTGCTCCACAAGCTCGCCCTCTTCCAGGCCGCAGGTCAGCTCGTACTCGGTGGTGTAGCAGCTTTCATCGTGGGTATGCTCAAATTTTTCACAGATCAGGGTGCCGTCCTCGGGGTCGTAGCAGTCATCATCGTGGACGTGCTCTTCCTCCAGGCAGGTCAGGGTCTGCACTTCGGTGTAGCAGTCATCGGTGTGCTCGTGGGGCACAAACTCGATCTGCGGCTCCAGCTCCAGCGGCATGATCTCTTCCTCGGCGCTGCTCTGGGCAGCACTGGCGGCGGCAGCTTCGGCAGCGGCAACTTCGTCCGCATTTTCAAGCTGGCCTTCCGTGTAGCCGCAGATCAGCACCTTGTCGTAGCAATCCGCCGTGTGGGCGTGCTCCACCTCGCCGCACTGGTACTGCGCGGTCATAGAGATGCCAACGCCGTGCAGCTGCCAGTTGACGAACAGGGTGGTGATCATGGCAAGCGCCAGCACAAATGCGGTGTAGCGCCGCAGCGTGTGCCGGTTTTCGCGGAACTGCTCCTTGTAGGTTTTAAGGATGTCGTTCATAACTTAGAGTACCTCCTCCCGGGCTCAATGGATCAACGAGAAACTGGACAGGGGCCATACCCTTAAAAACACCCTGCCAATGATCTGACTTTTTTCCACGCAGCCTATCACGCTGCTGCGGCTGTCGATGGATGTGGAGCGGTGGTCGCCCAGCACGAAGTAGCGGTTTTCCGGCACCTGATAGGGGAACCGGATGTCGCATTCGCCCACGGTCAGCGCGTCCACATAGGGCTCGTCCAGCACCTCGCCGTTTACCGAGACCACGCCGTTCACGTCCATATCGATCACATCACCGGGCTGCCCGATGATGCGCTTGAGCAAAAGCTTGTTCTGCCAGTAAAACCCGCATAACTCACCGTTTTCAATGTGGTTGGATTTTACCAGCAGGATAATGTCCTTATCCTTTAATGTAGGGTTCATACTGTCGCCGGAGACCTGAAGCACCGGTAAAAACAGCGTAGCCAGCAGCACGGCCGCTGCGGCCACCACCACCAATATATAGACCGTACTGCGCAGCACCCGCTGGTAGCGGTTCTGGTACGCAAGACGTTCACGTTCTGCGGCCACTTCCTCGGTGGAGGGGATGGAAGCAAACCGGATATCGCGTTTTTTCATGTTTCCTCCGAAGGCTGGCTGTCGGCGCTGCGGTACTGGTCCAGCAGCGCGTTGGCCTTGCGGTCAAATGTCTGCCAGCGCTGCTGCACCTCCTGCTCGGCCTGCTCTACCATGGCGCTGCATTCCTGCCGGGTCTGCGCCTTCAGGCTGTCGGCGTCTGCCTGTGCCTGCTCCAGAATGCGTTTGGCCTCGCTGCGCGCCTGCGAAAGGGTGTTGGCAGCGGCGGCGTCGGTGTCTGCAAGGTTGGCCTGCACCGAGTGCAGATGGTCATCGGCGGCGGCCTGCGCGGCGGCGAACACGTTGTTCAGCTCCAGCGCAGCCTGCGCGATGGAGCCGGCCTTTTCCAGCCGGAGCTGCCGGTCCTGCAGCTGCGCGGTAAGCGCGGCGTTCTGCGCCTTGAGCTGATCCTCGCTCTGCTTCAATGCATAAATAATCTCTATCAGTTCAGCGCGGTGCATCCGCCGCAGTTCACGATCTGCCATGTATGTCCAAACTCCCAAACTATAAAGTACAAGCCAACGAAAAGGTTTTCGTAAACTACGAAAATACTTAACGAAAACGGCTTAAAATGCGCTTGCCGCCATAGGATTTGCGGGGTGTAAAGGGTGCGGAAGCGCTCCTTTACAAGCTACCTTATTTTACCACATCCCATGTAACAACAATATAACAAAACAGACACAAAATCAAGAGATAACGCCGAAAAAATATCGCATTTTTTTATATTTTGTGTGTATTTTTCCCCAAAAACGACTGCAAGACCCCAAAAACTTAAAAAGTTTGTTCATAATTTTGAGATGTGAAGTTTTGTGCACTACTGTACTGAACTGCTGCGCGCACGAAAAAACGGGAGCCGCACTTTTTCGAAAAAAGCGCGACTCCCGTATGCAGACTTTGGGGTCAGCCTTTTACTTGCCAAAGCTGGTCAGCAGGCTGTTCAGCGAGACAAAGGACTGGTAGATGACGTTGACGTTGTTGATGATGGAGCTTGCACCGGAGAAGATGCGGGCGATGTAGTTGAACACCTTGCCAACGTCCAGGAAGGACTGGTAGGCGCTGCTTGCACCGCCGTCCAGATAGGTCATCTCCTCGGCATCGATCACGGCGTAGCTGGCGGGCAGTTTCATGGTAGAAGTAGTCATGGTAAGATCCCTTTCTTCATTGGTATCAATGCGTTTTACAGCGTTGTTCAGAACATGGTGGAGACCAGCAGGGTGGTAAGCAGGGCACCGGCTACCAGTGCGGGCCCTACATACTTCTGCCACTGAATCGCGGTGGGCTGGGTGGCGGGCTGCGGCACGGTGGAAGCACCGGCCTTGGCGATCCAGTGCGCGTAGATGGTAGCGTCGGAGGTGAACACGGTGGAGGTGGTCACCTTGCTGCCGCCTACCGGCTCGGTGTACCAGCCGTCAAAGGTGTAGCCCGTCATGGTAGGCTGCTCGGGCGTGCTCTCCAGTTTGCCGGACAGGTTCGTGTAGGTTACCACAGTAGAGCAGATGCCGCCTTGGGCATCCATACCAATGGCGTACACGTTCTCTTCCTTTTTGCTCCCTGAAGTGTTGCCGGCAGCAAACGCAGCCGGCAGCGCACAGCACAGCAGGGGGAACAGGCAGATCCCGACCACCAGCGTTTTCAGGAATTTTTTCATGAGATCCCTCGCTTTCCTTCACAAAGATGGAGACCCTGCCCCACCCGGGCGCAGCCCGGACAGCGGAGAAGTTTCTTCAATCTATATTTATCACATCCAGTGTACCAGAACCGCAACAAAAAATACAGCTTTTGGCTGAAAAAATAATAAAAATTATGAAAAAACGATTTTTATCCTTGCAAGATGAATTTTATGCCCCGATAGACCGCATTTTTTGAAAATTGCATCCTTTAAAACTTGTCTTTCGTAAAAACATGGCAGGAAATGGAAAGCATAAAAACAGCGTCTAAAAGCCCAAAAAATGACAAAAAACGCCGCAAACGCTCTAAGTGCTGCGGGGAAAAGGCTGCAAAAATGCAGTGTCCCTCTTGTGGAACGGCAGAAAATATGCTATACTTAACTGCATGATGCGCCATCGCCAAGCGGTAAGGCAGGGGACTTTGACTCCCCCATCGTAGGTTCGACTCCTGCTGGCGCAACCAGAATGCCCCGGCGGCCTTTGCGGCTGCCGGGGCATTTTTGCGTCTGTTCAATAGCGGCGGTGGATCTTTTTAGTGGGTTTGCGGCGGTTCCAGTTGGCACACAGCAGCCACAGCCCGTAGATCAGGGCGGCGATCAGGCTGAGCACCAGCACCACCTTCAGGTACAGGCTGGTGAAGAACTCCTTCACCTTGTCCACCCCGAACAGCAGCGGGTTGCGGGCTACGTCCTGCCCGGCGATCAGCTCCACCACGCCGATGGTCTCGCCCGCCAGCTTCAGCTCCACCGTGCCCACCACATCGCCCTGCTGGATGGGGGCGCAGACGTAGTCCGGCAGGTGGAAGTATTTCTGGGTGACGGTGCCGTCGCTGGTGGAGGGCAGCAGGGTCATCATGCTGTCGTTGGGGTACAGCTGCAAGGTGTCGGTGTCGGAAGAATACTTTACTGGGATCTCTGCAATGGTCAGGTCGGTGTCCAGCGCAGCCTGAATGGAAAAGCTGTCAAACACCCAGTCCATCAGTTTGACTGTCTCAAACAGGGCGGGACGGCGGTTGGCGTAGCCAAGGGTATCGCAGCTGTCGGGGCTGTCCATCACGCAGAAGATATAGGTGGCACCGTCCTTGTTGCCCCACGAAACATAGCTCTGGGTGCCGGTATCGTTTTTAAAGGCGGTCACATTGCACATACCGCCCTGCATGGCGCTGCGGTAGTAGCTGCCGCCGCTGGCTTTGCTCAGCGCGGCGTTCTGGCTGACCAGCACCGAGGAGGAGCGGTGCTTCTCCTTGGCGGGCATGGTAAAGCTGGGCGCACCGGACACCTCCACAAAGGCGTCAAAGCTCATCAGGTAGCGCAAAATCAGGTACATATCCACCGCGCAGGTGGTGTTGCCGCTGTCGATGCCGCAGGCGTCTGTCCAGCTGCTGGCGGTGGTGCCGATGCGCTGGGACAGGGTGTTCATCTGCGCCACCCAGCCGTCCAGATCGCCGCCGGAAAGGGTGTATGCCACACCCATGGCTGCCTCGTTGGCGTTGCGGGTGAGCATGGCGTACATGGCTTCGCGGTAGGTGAAAGTCTCGTTGGAGCGCATATCTGCGTTATTGGTATTATAAACATAGTCCGAGATGGCAAAGGGCATCTGGAAGGTGTTGTCCAGCTGGTCGGCGTAGTTGGTCAGCAGCACGGCAAGGGTCATATATTTGGTCAGACCGCCGGCAGACACCTGCTTCGTGCTGTCTTTATCGTAGACGATGATGTTGGTATCGGTGTTGACGATATAGGCGCTTGCAGCCTGCACCTGATATACCGGGCTGGGGTCGAACATGGCCCCGGCGGGCAGCACAAGGCAGCTGAGCAGAAATACAAGCGAAAGAACCAGTGCAAAAATACGTTTCATGTGGACAATTCCTTTAAAAAGCGATAAAATATACTAAATAAAGCTGCGCGGTACAGCGCGCCGGAGGATCAATTTTGCAGCAAAAGTGCTGTGTTCTATAATAATAACAGGTTTGCCGGGGTGTTACAAGAGCCTTGCGGTGTTTTACACCGTTCTTTCGCCCCGGCAGGGAGGGCAGGAATGGTATATCTTACAGGGGATACCCACGGCGATATCCAGCGCTTCAAGCAGGGCAAACTGCGCTGGCTGGGCAAAAAGGACACCGTGGTGGTGCTGGGGGATTTTGGCTTTGTATGGGACGGCAGCGCCGCAGAGCGCAAGCGGCTGGACTGGCTGCGCAAGCGCCCCTACACGGTGCTGTTTCTGGACGGCAGCCACGAAAACTACGACCTGCTGGCACAGTACCCGGAGACCGAGCTGTTCGGCGGCAGGGTGCAGAGCCTTGGCGGCAACGTGTACCATGTGTGCCGGGGCAGCGTGCTGGAGCTGGAGGGCAAAACCTATCTTTGCTTCGGCGGCGCGGAAAGTCAGGATAAGGACGACCGGGAGCCGGGCGTGAACTGGTGGAAGCAGGAGATGCCCAGTGACGAGGAGTACGACACCTGCCGCCGCAACTTAGAGACAGTAGACTACAAGGTAGATTATGTGCTGACCCACGATGCACCAAGCAGATTTTTGGATTTTACCGCCCTTGCCCTTGGCGAGAGCAACCGTCTGCACCTGTTTCTGGACGAGATCTTGCTCAAGCTGACCTACGAAAAATGGTTTTTTGGCTGCTATCACAAGGATGTGCAGCTTTCTACCAAGAGCCGGTGTGTGTTCTGTGATGTCATCCCCATGGGCGAGCGGCGCACCGGACTGTTCCACCGATAGGAGGGAATATGCAGGTCACAATAAAACTTGCCACCCGGGAGGGTGCGGCGCACGTCAGCGGCATTCTGGCGGGCTTTACCCTGCTGGCAAAGCGCGGGGAGCTGACTTTGCGGGTGCAGGACGAGCGGCAGGGCAGTCCCCTTGCACGGGAGGCGCTGCTGGAAACCGAGATCAACGGCCGCACGGTGGTGTTTGACCTGATGGACGGCTACTTTTACAACGACCCGGCGGCGGTGCTGGCGCTGTTCAGCCGTGCAGATGTGGTGTTCAAACGCAGCTTTTCAGCGGAGAAGAACCGGCAGTTCCCGGACGGTATTCCCGCAAAGCTGCGGCCATTGGGGCTGAACTACTACGTTACCTGCCCGGGCTCGCCGCTGGAAGCGGAGCGCAGCGCAAAGAGCCGCCTGAAGCAGTGGGCGCTTTCCACCCGCTGCTACCCGCAGGACTTTGAAGCCTGCCTGACCCGGGTGCGCAAAAAGCCGCGCATCCTCTTCCTGACCCGTCTGTGGGACCCGGATGAGCCGGCGGTGCGGCAATACCCGGAACTGCAGGCAGAGTGGCGGCAGGTGAACGCCGACCGCATTGAGCTGCTGCACCGGCTGCAAAGCGCCTTCCCGGAGCAGTTCACCGG
>ENA-OZIA01000550-OZIA01000550.1-human-gut-metagenome-genome-assembly--contig:-NODE-550-length-11093-cov-3.903243_pt1 | contig 11093 bp, 9 predicted proteins | sample MGYA00244052_ERZ653698 | MGnify/ENA primary metagenome ERZ653698 (study PRJEB26926, sample SAMN06165337) | human gut metagenome | biome: ENVO:00009003; feature: ENVO:2100002; material: ENVO:00002003...
CTTCTAGCTTCGTCGGCAGCGTCAGATGTGTATAAGAGACAGTTTGTGTACATGCTTCTTCCTAAAGGTCCTTTTGGAAGCATACCTTTAACTGCGAGCTCGATAACTCTCTCAGGTTTCTTTGCTAACATTTCTTTTAATGTGGTTTCTCTCATTCCACCTACATAATCGGAGTGATTGTAGTAGATTTTCTGCTCTAATTTCTTACCTGTAACTTTGATCTTGTCAGCGTTTACGATGATTACATAATCACCTGTGTCTACGTGTGGTGTAAACTGTGGTTTATTTTTTCCTCTTAAAACGCTTGCTACTCCGGATGCCAGACGGCCAAGAGTACATCCATCAGCGTCAACTACATACCATTTTCTTTCGATTTTATCTGGATTAGCCATATAAGTCTGCATGGTTTTACCTCCTGTTATTTATCAACGATAGTTTAATTAACCGCGGAATTTCCCGCGAATATAAGTTATTGGAAACGCCGGTGCTAAAAATGCGGAAATGTCCGAAACCGCTGATAAATACTTTCGCCTGGGCTATTTGGCTTAAGCATCTCGCACTACGTCACATTTGGTTATTATATTATAAGGGTTCTGTTCTGTCAATAGGTTTTGTGTCGTTTTTTCAACTTTTTTCGTTACTCCCCCGTTTTTTGTTTTTCATCAAAAAAAACTGTTGATCAGTTATCCCACCGGCAATTATCGAAACGGATGATTTTCTCCTCCTGACTATCAATCAAAAAATTCAATCCCCATCAGTGTCAGTCCCTGTGCCGGAGCAGTTGGGCCTGCCATTTCGCGGTTGCAGGCTTCCAGAATTGTCTTTACTCTCTCAGGCGGATACTGTCCGTTTCCTACTTCGATCAGAGTTCCGGAGATGATTCGTACCATGTTGTAGAGGAATCCTGTTCCTGTTACACGTATGGTTACGATATCTCCGTCACGCCATACATCAATTCCTGTCACTGTACGGATAGTTGTTTTTACCTGCGCTTTTGCACCGCAGAAAGAAGCAAAATCATGCTGTCCGATCAGGTATGAGGTTGCTGCTTTCATCTTATCTACATCCAGTTTGTAGTGGTAGAAATAGGTGTATAAGCGCTCTGTCGGAACCGGGAATTTGCGATTCAGGATGCGGTATTCGTATGTTTTCTCGCTGTCGCAGTAACGGGGATGGAAATCCGGTTCTACTTCTTCTGAGAGCTGAATGCGGATATCTTCCGGAAGACGCTGGTTCAGTGCATAGGAAATCTTTTCCCCGGGAATGCGTGTGTTGGTGTCAAATACTGCCACGTTTCCCATGGCATGAACCCCTGCGTCTGTACGGCTTGCACCGATCGTTTCTATCTTCTCGCCAAGAAGCTCGGACAATGTATCATTTAATACCCCCTGTACAGTAATCCCGTTTGGCTGTGTCTGCCAGCCGCAATAGTTTGTGCCGTCATATGCAACTACAAGACCAATTCTTTTCATCTGTTTTCCTCCATAAAAATTGAAAACTTTTGTTATAACAAAATAAACAATATGCTGTAATCCTTTCCTACCGGATTACAGCATATAAAATATCTTTATAAATTATATCAGTACTTTCTCAGATTCCCACAATTCTGAAAACAATGGCGATTCCCAGATAAGCCCACATCACCACATAGGAAATGTAGTCTCTGGACTCATAACGCAATGGCTTCATCTGGGTTCTGTTATCCCCTCCATGATAGCACCTTGCTTCCATGGCCATGGCCAGATCATTTGCTCTTCTGAACGCAGAAATAAACAGCGGAACCAGAAGCGGAATCATATTTTTTGCCTTCTGAATTATATTTCCGGTTTCAAAATCTGCGCCACGTGCAATCTGTGCTTTCATGATCTTATCGGTTTCCTCCATAAGGATTGGGATAAAACGCAGCGCAATAGACATCATCATGGCAATCTCGTGGATTGGCACATGAAGTTTATTTAACGGCCTGAGAAGTCGTTCCAGACCATCTGTAAGTTGATTGGGTGTGGTCGTCAGCGTCATAAGAGAAGAACCGATCACCAGATACGTCAGGCGGATGGCCATTCTTCCGGCCAGCTTCAGGCCCTCCTCTGTCACATGCAGGATTCCCCACTGCCAGAGAACCTTTCCGGGTGTCAGAAATATATTAAATACCACTGTGATCATAAGAAGCATCACGATTGCCTTCAGTCCCTTGAACATAAATTTCACAGGAACTTTGGAAAGAATGATCATCGCTGCCAGAAATATAGTTGCCACTGCATATCCCGGAAATGTATGGAATACAAAGACAGAGATGATGAACACCAGCGTACCCACCAGCTTTGCTCTCGGATCCATTTTGTGCAGAACGGAATCTGCAGGATAATACTGTCCTATTGTAATGTCTCGGATCATACTTCCTGCCCTCCCTCATTCTCTTCTTGTTCTGCAGACTTTTTATCCATTGTTTCCTTCTGAATGCTTAAATCTTCATCAGGCGCATCTGAATGAGACTCTTTCGTCCCATCCTCAGTCAGATCAGCTTCCATCTCACTAATTAAGGTTTCTGCTTTGGCATTTTCTTTTTTCGACTGACTGTCTGAAACAGATTGTCTGTCACCGGACAATTTCCCGGGATTACATTTTCTTAAAACTGCAAGGATATTCTCTTTTGCCTCATCCACCGTTGTAGCAGTTACATCTACATCCAGGCCTTTTTCCTTCAACGCATGCATGATATAAGTAATCTGCGGTGCTGCAAGTCCCATGGCCTCCAGCTCTCTGTAATGAGCAAATACTGCTTTGGGAGCATCGTCATATGCGATTTCTCCGTCATTGACTACGATCAGTCTCTCCGCGTATTTTGCAATATCCTCCATGCTGTGGGATACAAGGATAATAGTAATCCCTCTTACTTTATGAAGCTCTGCGATCTGGTCAAGGATATCATCTCGTCCTTTCGGATCCAGACCTGCAGTTGGCTCATCCAAAATAAGAATTTTCGGATTCATTGCCAGTACACCGGCAATAGCAACTCTTTTCTTCTGTCCGCCGGAAAGCTCAAAAGGGGATTTACTAAAATTTTTCTCCTTGAAACCTACGTGCTGCAGTGCTTTCTTTGCTTCTACTTCTGCCTCTTCCCTGGATAATCCCTGATTCATGGGACCAAAGCATACATCAGAAAGCACGTCATTCTCAAAGAGCTGATGCTCCGGATACTGAAATACAAGACCAACCTCGCTTCGCAGGGCACGACGATCATATTTCTCTCCCCAGATATCCTCTCCATTATAAGTGATCGTACCGGAAGTCGGACGGATCAGAGCATTGAAATGCTGGATCAGTGTAGATTTCCCACTTCCTGTATGTCCGATAATTCCGATAAACTGTCCGTCCGGTATAGAAAGATTGATATCTTTCAGCGCATGAATCTCATAGGCAGTTCCCGGACTGTAGGTATAAGTTACATTTTTTAATTCTATTGACATAAGGCATTCACCAGCTCCTCTGTAGTCAGTATTCCCTCCGGAACATCCACTCCGGCTTTATGAAGTTCATATGCCAGAAGTGTTACCTGGGGCACATCCAGTCTGTATTCTTTCAGGGTTTCCACCTGTGAGAAAATTTCTCTGGGTGTTCCCTGCATCACCACTTCTCCGTTATCCATAACATATACCTTGTCCGCATGAACAACTTCTTCCATATAATGGGTGATCAGAATGACTGTCACTCCTTCCTGTCTGTTAAGGTCACTGACTGCCTCCAGAACTTCCTTTCGTCCATTCGGATCCAGCATTGCAGTTGGTTCATCCAGAATAATGCATTTCGGACGCATTGCCATGACACCGGCAATTGCAACTCTCTGCTTCTGTCCGCCGGAAAGTTTATTCGGAGAATGATAACGATAGGATGTCATTCCTGTTTTTTTCAGGCTCTCATCTACACGCTCCCAGATTTTCTCTGTGGGCACACCCATATTCTCCGGTCCGAACCCTACGTCTTCTTCTACTACAGTTCCTATGATCTGATTGTCAGGATTCTGAAAAACCATGCCCGCTTTCTGTCGGACTTTCCATAATTCCGGCTCTTTAGACGTGTCAATCCCATCTACCCACAAAGTTCCTTCCGTCGGAAGCAACAGCGCATTCAGGTGCTTTGCAAGAGTAGATTTTCCGGAACCATTATGTCCCAGAACAGCCACGAATTGTCCGGCTTCAATGTCCAGGTTTACATCATTGACAGCACGCTGCGTATCCTGCACGTTACCATCTTCATCATACTTGAGATAGTCAAATCCCAGCTTGAATGCCTTGATAATTCCCATAATATTTTTTGTCCTCGTATTTTGTCTGTCTGCTGCTTATTTTCACAGGAAAAGAATCCCGTCAGTAAACAGCGAATATTTATTTTTTCAGGCTTCTTCAGTAGCTGCCAGTCCGGTCAACTCGTCAATCAGAGCCCAGATCTCATCTCTTCCCTGCTTCGTCTCAGCAGAGAAAGGAATAATAATGCCATCTTTGCTCAGCTTCAGCCCTTCTTTGATTGCTTTGATATTTTTCTGAACCTGGCTTCGTTTGAGCTTGTCAAGCTTCGTTGCAATAATGATCGGCTCATAGCCATTGTTCAGAATCCAGTCATACATCATCTTGTCATTTGCAGATGGATCATGACGGATATCAATAAGAAGGAAAACCGCCTTCAGGTTTTTGGATGTATGAAGATATCTTTCGATCATCTTGCCCCATTTTTCCTTCTCAGACTGTGAAACCTTTGCGTATCCGTAACCAGGGAGGTCTACCAGATACATGGCTTCATTGATATTATAAAAGTTAATGGTCTGTGTTTTTCCCGGCTGTGCACTTGTTCTGGCAAGAGATTTCCGGTTCATCAGCCCGTTGATCAGCGATGATTTTCCCACATTTGATTTTCCTGCAAATGCAACCTCCGGTCTGTTGGTGTCCGGGAGTTTGCTGGTAATACCGCATACGATATCTAATGATACATTCTTAATAACCATTGATTTCCTCTCTTTTTTCACAACAAATGGTCAATCTTTACTGACTGACCATTTATTTTATACCAGTGCCTTATTAAGCACTTCCTTCATCGAACTTACAAAGGTAATGGTAAGTCCGTCTGTGATTTCCTTATCTAATTCCTGAATATCCGGTTTGTTTTCTGCCGGCACTAACACCTCTTTGATCTTAGCATATTTTGCCGCAAGAAGTTTTTCTTTCAAACCGCCGATCGGAAGAACTCTTCCTCTCAGTGTGATCTCACCGGTCATTGCAAGGTCTGCCCTTACCGGCTTCTTAATAATTGCGGAAAGGATTGCAGTTGCCATGGTAATACCTGCGGATGGTCCGTCTTTTGGTACTGCCCCCTCCGGAATATGCACATGAATATCGTTTTCCTGGAAAAATTCCGGCTCAACTTTATAGTCAGAAGCAATGGAACGAATGTAAGTAATACCTGCCTGTGCAGACTCTTTCATAACATCTCCCAACTGTCCGGTAAGCATCAGCTCACCTTTTCCGGGCATTACATTGACTTCAATCTGCAGTGTATCGCCGCCCACCTGTGTCCAGGCAAGCCCGCGGGAAATACCAATCTCATCTTTCTTATTTGCCATAAGATAGTTAAAATGCTCTTTTCCAAGAAAATCTGACAGATTCTTTGAAGTCACTGTAACTTTCTTTTTATCTTCTTCCATGATCAGACGTGCAGTTTTTCTGCATATCTGTCCGATGGTTCTCTCCAGGTTTCGAACTCCGGCTTCTTTTGTATAATTGTTGATGATCTTCTTAAGAGCCGCTGACTGGATTGTCAGTTTACCTTTCTCGATACCGTTCTCTTCCATCTGCTTCGGAATCAGATGTTCCTTTGCAATATGTTCCTTCTCATTCTCAGTATAACCTGCGATCTCGATCAGTTCCATACGGTCAAGAAGTGGTCTCGGAATGCCCTGAACATCGTTTGCAGTTGCAATAAACAGTACTTCTGAAAGATCCTGTGGAACCTCTATATAATGATCCATAAATCTGCTGTTCTGTTCCGGATCAAGCACCTCAAGAAGTGCCGCAGAAGTATCTCCTTTATAATCACTGCTGGTCTTGTCAATCTCATCCAGAAGCATCAGAGGATTGCTCACTCCTGCCTGCTGTAATGCTGCAGTGATCCTTCCCGGCATTGCTCCTACATAAGTCTTTCTGTGGCCCCGGATCTCAGCCTCATCTCTCACACCGCCCAGACAGATACGTACATATTTCTTATGCATTGCTTCTGCAATCGATCGGGCAATGGAGGTTTTACCTGTTCCGGGAGGTCCTACCAGACAAAGGATCGGACTTTTTCCCTTATGTGTCAGTTTGCGGACGGAAAGGAACTCCATCACACGCTCCTTCACATCTTTCAGACCGTAATGACCTTCCTGAAGTACTTTCCATGCTTCTTTCAGATCATCAGAATCTGTGGATTTCTTCTCCCACGGAAGTGCCAGCATGGTCTCAATATAACCACGCAGTACTGCATTCTCAGATACATTGCTGTTGGTATTCTTAAATCTCTCGATTTCTTTGCTGATCTTCTCTTTTACCTCATCGCCGGCCTGAAGTTCCTGGAGTTTCTTCTTAAACTCCTCTGCGTCATCCTCAGTATTATCCTCACCCAGTTCCTCACGTATCAGTTTCAGCTGCTCTCTGAGAATATATTCTCTCTGATTCTTATCAATTCTGGCCTTCACTTTTTTCTGGAGATCTCTGCCAATCTGCATGATCTCAATCTCATTTCCAAGGATTGCACCCAGAACTTCATAACGTTCCTCCAGTGTAAGTGCCTCCAGGATCTTCTGCTTATTCTGATAAGATAAAGGAATATTTACGGCAATCTGCTCAACCAGTTCCTCAACATTATCTATATTTAAAATCTGTGCTACCAGCTCTTTGCTGACTTTTCCATTTTCCATGCAGTATCTGTGGAATAATTCCTTAAGGCTTCTGTGCATGGCTTCCATCACTGGTTCCGGCATCTGCATTTCTTCTTCATCAACAGGTGTGATCTCACTTCTGATAAACGGAAACTCCTGCTCAAATTTCACAAGTGTGGCTCTTCCCGTTCCCTCTACAAGTACCCGTAAAAGGTTCTGCGGAAGTTTCACAACCTGTTTGATATAGGCAATGGTTCCTACATGATATACACCTGCCAGATCCGGTGATTCCACCTCAGGATCAATCTGAGTAACCAGAAAAATCTTCTGGTCATGAAGCATGGCAGCTTCAATCGCCTTGACAGAACGCTCCCTGCTCACATCAAAATGAACGATCATCCCTGGAAGGATGGTAGTCCCCCTGAGAGCGATCGCAGGCAGCACTATATTCTGATTTGTCATTTATTGTTCAGTCCCTTTCATCAGGCTGTTTCCGGTTTATCCTTCTTGTGTGTCCGGGACGTTCTTCTGCTTCCGGCTGTCTTCGCCTGTGCAGGAGCTTCTCCGCGGACGATCTCCGGCTCACCGGTGCCATCTACTACATCTTTGGTAATTGTACACTTGCGGATCGTGTCATCTGACGGAATCTTATACATCAGATCCATCAGTGAACCTTCCATGATCGCACGCAAACCTCTGGCTCCTGTCTTACGTTCCAGAGATTTCTTTGCGACCAGTTCAAGTGCATCATCTTCAAAATCAAGTTCAACACCATCCAGTTCAAATAATCTGTGATACTGTTTGGTAAGTGAGTTCTTCGGCTCTTTCAGAATACTGATCAGCGCATTCTCATCCAGCGCATCCAGAGTTACAACTACCGGCACACGACCGATAAACTCAGGAATCAGGCCGAATTTGATAAAGTCTTCCGGCATTACATCCTTCAGGATCTCACCTACATTTCTGTCTTCCTTAACAGAAACCTCTGCACCGAAACCGATGGACTTGGTATCCTGTCTGGACTCAATGATCTTCTCGATTCCGTCAAAAGCACCGCCACAGATAAACAGAATATTTGTTGTATCAATCTGAAGAAACTCCTGATGAGGATGCTTGCGGCCACCCTGAGGCGGAACACTTGCCACTGTACCTTCCAGAATCTTCAGAAGTGCCTGCTGCACGCCTTCACCGGAAACATCGCGGGTTATGGATGGATTCTCAGATTTTCTTGTGATCTTATCAATCTCATCAATATAGATAATTCCGTACTGCGCACGTTCAATATCATAATCTGCTGCCTGAATGATCTTGAGAAGAATATTCTCAACATCCTCTCCTACATATCCGGCTTCTGTCAGTGTGGTAGCATCTGCAATAGCAAACGGTACATTCAGAAGTCTGGCAAGTGTCTGAGCCAGCAGAGTTTTACCTGAACCTGTAGGTCCAAGCATCAGAATATTACTCTTCTGAAGCTCTACATCAGAATTTTTTGACGCAAGAATTCTTTTATAGTGATTATAAACAGCAACGGAAAGAGCCTTTTTTGCTGCATCCTGACCAATTACATAATCATCCAGAACTGCATGGATCTCTTCCGGTTTTAACAGATTAATATCAGAATTCAAAACCTCGTCATCATAAGGATTTAATTCTTCCTCCATGATCTCTGAGCAGATGCCAATGCACTCATCACATATAAATACTTTACCATCCGGACCTGCGATCAGTTTTCTTACCTGATCTTCTGTCTTCTGGCAAAAGGAGCATCTTACTTTTCCTTCTCTCATTTTTTCTGCCATGAATTTATGTCTGTCCTTTCTCTATACTAACTAATAAGACTCCTGTGACGATTCACAGGAGTCTTATCTTTCGCATTATTTATGCATGACTACACCGTCAATCAGTCCATATGCCTTTGCTTCTTCAGCAGTCATATAGTTGTCCCGGTCTGTATCACGCTCAACAACTTCTATCGGCTGACCGGTATTTGCAGCCAATAACTCATTTAAAGTTCTCTTTGTCTGTGCGATATGATCTGCCACGATCTGGATCTCTGTTGCCTGTCCCTGCGCACCGCCGGATGGCTGATGGATCATGATAGTGGAATGCGGAAGAGCAAATCTCTTTCCTTTTGCACCGCCTGCCAGAAGAAAGGCACCCATGCTGGCAGCCATTCCAAGACAAATGGTAGAAACATCGCATTTAATATACTGCATGGTATCATAGATTGCCATGCCGGCTGTTACGGAACCGCCCGGGCTGTTGATATACAGCTGAATATCTTTACCAGGATCTTCTGCTTCCAGGAAAAGAAGCTGTGATACGATCAGTCCTGCACTCACATCATTTACTTCCTCACCAAGAAAAATGATTCTGTCCTTCAGAAGCCTTGAATAGATATCATAACTTCTCTCTCCCCTGCTTGTCTGTTCAATGACATAAGGTACTAAACTCATATAAACGCCTCCATTTACGCGGCTGACTTTTTTCCGAAAGAGGCAGACATCTGAGCCTGTCTCTTTCCGGTTCTTAAAATTCGATTACTTTAAAATTAAACTTCCTTAGCAGCGTCAGCGATAACAGTAACTGCTTTCTGTACAGCCATGTCTTTCTTCATCTGCTCAAGTTCACGCTCTCCAAGTAATTCTTTTAACTTGTCAGCTTCCATTTTGTATGCTTCAGCCATCTTGGAGATCTCTTCATTTACTTCTTCCTCTGTTGGCTGAATGTTCTCAACTTCTGCTACTTTCTCAAGAACCAGTCTTGTCTGGATTCTCTTTAATGCCTGTGGTTTCATGTCTTCCATCATCTTGTCAGCAGTCATGCCTGTGAACTGGAAGTACTGATCCATGGATAATCCCTGAGACTGCATTCTTCTGCTGAAATCATCAAGCATCTGACGACACTGTGTCATAAGCATAGCTTCCGGAATATCCATCTGTGCATTTTCGATTGCTTTATCTACTGCTGCATCTTCTTTTGCACGTTTTGCTTCGTCTGCTTTTTTATCTTCAAGGTTTGTTTTTACATGCTCTTTGTACTCTGCAAGTGTATCGAACTCAGAAACATCTTTTGCAAAATCATCATCCAGTTCAGGAAGTTCTTTTGCTTCGATCTTCTTAACTGCGCATTTGAAGATTGCTTCTTTACCTGCAAGTTCTTTTGCCTGATATTCTTCAGGGAATGTAACTTTTACGTCTACATCATCGCCAACTTTAGCACCAACAAGCTGTTCCTCGAATCCCGGGATAAATGTGTTGGAACCAAGTGTCAGAGGATACTCTGTAGCCTGTCCGCCATCGAAAGGTACTCCGTCTACAGATCCTTCGAAGTCGATTGTTACGATATCATTTAACTGAGCTGCGCGGTCTTCTACGCTGATTGTTCTGGAGTTTTTCTCCTGCTCTTTCTTGAGTTCAGCTTCTACGTCTTCGTCTGTTACTGTGATTTCAGTTTTCGGTACTTCTACACCTTTGTAATCACCTAATGTAACTTCCGGTTTAACAGCAACTTCTGCTGTGAAGATGAATGCTTTTCCAGGCTCAGCCTGTGTAATGTCGATTGTCGGCTGGGAAACGATCTCAAGTTCGCATTCAGCTAATGCTTTGCTGTAGTGTTCCGGAATCAGAGCGTTAACAGCATCTTCAAGGAATACTCCTTTGCCATACATCTGCTCGATCATTTTTCTTGGAGCTTTTCCTTTACGGAATCCAGGGATGGAAATTCTTCCTTTTGCTTTCTGGTATGCATTCTGCATTGCTTTTTCTAAATCTTCAGCGGCAACTTCGATAGTAAGTTTAGCCATGTTTTTTTCCATTTTTTCCACCTGTAAACTCATGTTACATGTTCCTCCTTAATTTTCAGGTTATGATTGCGACTGGTTTTTCAGCTGCGTTATATCATTCACAGTTTTTACCTATTTCTATATATTTAAGTCTAAGCTCCGCTCCCACTGTTGCAGAAGCGGGAGACCTCTCTATAACTCAATTATATATTTACAGTCATTGTAGCAGTATAGCACAAAAAATCCAAAAGTGCTAGTGTTTTTTCGCATAAAAATAAGGGTTTGAGGACGATTTAGCGGGTATATACTACTGATTCTGCGATTTCTTTTGCTTTTTCGTCATTTTCAAGCTGTGAAATCAGGGAAAGTGCGAAGTCTGTCTCTTATACACATCTCCGAGCCCAC
>ENA-OZIA01000561-OZIA01000561.1-human-gut-metagenome-genome-assembly--contig:-NODE-561-length-10993-cov-5.200677_pt1 | contig 10993 bp, 10 predicted proteins | sample MGYA00244052_ERZ653698 | MGnify/ENA primary metagenome ERZ653698 (study PRJEB26926, sample SAMN06165337) | human gut metagenome | biome: ENVO:00009003; feature: ENVO:2100002; material: ENVO:00002003...
CGAGATCATGCCTAGTCTCGTGGGCTCGGAGATGTGTATAAGAGACAGGAAATAGACAATTCGCTTCCTACACTGCTAATTGTGTCAGGTGTGTTCCAATATTTCCATGAAGAAGAAATCATAGCATTTATTAAGGGGTGTGGAAAAGCATTTCCAAAAGGTGAGATGTTGTTTGACGCTACAAGTGAGAGTGGATTAAAGTTTACGAACTGGTTTATCAAACGTACAGGAAATGCAAGTGCTATTATGTATTTTGGTATTAACGATAGCAAAGAATTTGCAAACAAATGTAGTATGGAATTATTGGAAGAAAAGACATTCTTTCCAGAAGCATTGAAGATGTTAGGGAAGAAACTTTCTTTTGTTACAAAAGTATCTATGAAGGTTGCAGAGAAGAAGAAACAGGTAATAATTCTTCGTTTGAAATTGAATTAACTACCGTAAAATTCAAGTTTGACAGTATTAAAAATAGAATGTAAATTTGAGAACGCTTAAAGCCACTGTTGCGCGACAGAAGATGATGCAAAAAAGAGGGATTCTCTATTACTGACATTGGGGAATTTGGCGATTATTCCGCAAGCTTTAAATGCATCTATACGTGATGCTGCATGGAATGTAAAAAAGGCGGGAAAGGGACAAAATAAACCAGGTTTACTTTTGTGTGCGAGCGGACTTTATACATTACATGACGTACTTCAAAAAAATGATTGGAACGAACATGAAATAGAAAATCGTGCAGAATGGCTCTTAGCTAATGCACAGAATATTTGGAAAATATAGAATATTCCAAATCCATAAAAGTTGAATGAAAACCAATATGAGAATTTTACAGGTGGTACAAAATTTGTAAAATTTTCATATTGGTTTTTTTGTAATCTGTAAAAATTATAAATTTGGATATTAAGGAAAGTTTCGGATTTTTGATTTTTTATGTATTTTTCAATTTTGGATATGGCTCCGAAATTGGCAATTTTGCGGAAGTGTATCCACACTTCCTGTCCTTGCTGTTTTTATAATCACATGGTGATTTCACAGGGATATAGGGCTGTTTAGCCTATTTTTTCTCCCTGTGCTGTGACCGAAGAAATTCGAGGAACCAATTATATATTTATGCTGAATGTGAGGAACTGGGGAGCACAATCCTCAGCAAGAATCCTACGTCCGGAAAATATCATATTGCTAAAATAGCGATATGGTATTACCGGGGTGGATCTTGCTCTAGTGTGTACTGAGACCTCGGCATAAATAGAAAAATGGGTTTGGGGAATCCCCAGCAAGATAAAAACCTGATGAAAGAACATTTGTCGGAAAGACAATATTGTTAAACACAGGTGGATCTTGCTCTGGGGTAAGAAAGAAGTATCTTTATATTATCAAAATGATATTTGGAGTTTATGTTGTTGGAAAGTCGTAAGCAGGAAGATAACTTCCAGTTGTCGGTGCAAATATAATGAATAAAAGTGTCCAGTACATTTTTTGTGATGGGTATTTTGGTGGAATCCACTTTTATTTATTTTTGAATAATAAAATTTTGAATCTGCAGCCGATAGAAGCAGATGGTTATAAAAAGCTTTTGATAACTATGAGTGCAAAAACAGATAGCTGCGAAAACTTATTATGAGCTAATAGCAAAATTTGATATTTTGTGATATTGAGGGTATGGGGAATCGTAATCTCCATTAAGTTCGTCAGAGAATCATAATCCAGAAATGGGATTTTGAGTTACTCTAGGCGATACTTGCTTTAGAAAATGATTTGCCATAATGAGTTAGAACATGGGAGGAGGAAGCGTTAAAAAAAGAGAGAGCCATAAGCAACTCTCTCTGTGATAAAACCAAAAAGTTATAGTATCAGTGATTCGGTAAGATTACAAAAATCCTTAACAGGAATATTTTCTTTAAGTGGTAAAGCTGTCTCTAAAAAGGTTTCGTCTGCAAATCTTTCGAGTTCAGAATCAAAATGTATAATTGAAGCATTTGTATTTAATTGGTATGGTGGAATTGTAACAAAATAATCATAATCTTCGTAAGAAGGAGTGGCGCAAGAAACTTTGATTTTTCCGCCCAATTTCAATTTTGCAAATTCTCCATAAATGGCAGTTAAGGCTTTTTTTCTTTCTTCATCAGAAGTAATTCTATCTACATATCTAATATACCAATAATCTATATTTCCCTCTTTTAATTCAATTAAATAATCGTATGATCTGGGCGTTCCAGATTTTATTGTCCATTCAACTTTATGCAGACTTGTCATCATGGAAAGTCCACGCATTAAGGTAGAAAAAAACTTTTCATGCACCTGAACAGTAGAGAGATCCAGAGAAAATCCATTGTCTGCAATTATCTTTTTTCGTTCCCGTATTTTCTTAGAAGAATATCCCGTTGCATCATATAATTCTTGGATAAGTTCTGGATCATCAATGGCTTTTGCAATTTTATCAATAGTGCTTTTATATGGTCTTCCAGATCGGGCACCGTTGAGCATTCGTGAAATGGTTGCATTATTTAAGCCTGTTTGTTCAGATAATTCTTTTTGTGTTTTTTTCTGTAAAATGATTTGAAGTATATTGATGAATCTTTCCTGATCGTAAACGCTGTCAGGATTTATTAGTGTGCCTGAATTTGATATAAATTCGTTCATTCAAATCTCCTCTTGACTTCTTTGACTTTGTATAAATTGACTTCTTGTATTTTATCTTATCAATTATATCCCTAAAAATCAATTTAAAACATAAAGAAATCAAAAAATGCTTTATTGATATTCTTGCAAAAGTCAAAGAAGTCAAAAACGTAATTGACATTTTGACATCTTTGCGTATAATGTAAATCAAGAAGTCAAAGAAGTCAAATGAATCAAAAAGAAAGGAAGGAGGGCTGTGGATTGAAATATAGGGTTGTTTCGATTTTGAAAGATAATAGACCACGTTTTTTGATTATTTCTGATATTGAAGAAATTGAAATCCTTCCATCAAAGTATTTGAAGCATCTGGATCAGATTAATGCTTCTCCGAATACTGTAAAATCTGCAGCTTTCGCACTTTCATATTATTACAATTTTCTGCAGGAGCAAACGATAGGATTGGATGAGATTACATTGCTATCCTATTCAGAGCAGAATAAACATTTTATTGATTTCTTGTATTGGGTTAAGAGTGGAAAGCATACTGAGCATAACACACAGACGAGCAATAAGACCTGCAATATGTATCTTGGTGCAGTCTTCAGATACTACCAGTTTTTGGCACTGGAAGATGTTTTGCCAATGCTTAAAGTCTTACGAGTAAAAAAAGTATCGTATTTTGACAGTATGGGAGTAAATCATCAAAATGCAGTGAATTCGTTTAAAGGTTTCTTCAAAGAAGAAGAACCTAATCTGGAAGAAATAACATCCGAAGAAATACAGGAACTGATAAATGCCTGTACGAATGATAGAGATCGATTGCTGATAGCAATGATGGCAGAAACCGGTCTTAGATTAGGGGAAATTCTGGGAATCCATTATACCGAAGATATTGATTTTGAAAGAAGGACGGTTCGGGTAAGGTATCGTGAATCCAATACCAACTTGGCAAGAGCAAAAAATGCAGAATATAGAATTGCTTTGTTAAGTAATACAACTTTTGAGTTCTTGGTTAAGTACATTTCTGATAACCGAAAAAGTCTGATGAACTCGGAGTATCTATTTACAAAATTAACTGGAAAAAACAAAGGAGAGCCATTAGATGCGGATTCTGTGTATAGCATGTTGAAAAGGCTATCCAAAAAAACGGATATCAATTCCCATCCGCATCAGCTCCGACACTATTTTGCGGAGGAAAGAAGAAAAGAAGGATGGGATTTGAATGACATTCGTTTTGCCCTGGGGCATAAGAAAGTCGAAACTACCATTAAATACTTGGGTGAAAATAATGAACGATTGATAGAAGCGACAGATCAATACTACTCAAATAATGAAGATTTATACCAAATTGCAGATTTTCTGTAAAAGGAAGGAGGGATTACCTTGGCAGTATTAAAAATTGTTCCGAAGTTATATCAGGAAAAAATATCTGAGAAATTAAAGGAAGAAATATCTTTAGTTACAAATGGAGAAGCAAAATACTATAACCGGTTATACAAATTTTTTCAGTATACAGATATACAGTGTACTGCAGATATTAACTATGAAACGAGAAAAATGTATATGGATTCTCTTGAAAAAGAGGATATTTCAGAAAAATATAAAGCGGAATTACTGAGCTTATTTGATCGTTTAAAAATAGAAAATATGCCGGATGTCTATTCACAAGGAAATCCCTTCTCTGTAGAACAGGAGTTTTTTAAGCAAGACAAATTGTTTTTGCTGTATGTCCCCAATAAGAAGAAAGCACAATCTTTCCGTCAGGTGGTTGATAAGAATGATTTGTTATGGGACTTAACGAGGATACATTCATCACAGTTGGTGCGACAGACAAAAATATTGCTGTGTGAAATTCTGAATATGGATAAGGTACAAAGACATCGAAGATATTTTTTAGAACCATTAAAAGCACTTATACGGTTTTGCGATAAGTACGGAATAGATGATATTGAAGAAATGGAACAGGCAGACGAAAACAGATTTTATCTGTATTTAAATAATGAGCCGGAAATTATAAAAAAACAGGCTTCTAAGATTGTTGAGTTTGCGAGAAGAACGTTATTTCTAACAGATTCAGAGACAAATTGGCGAGCGTGTATCTGGTATATGGATAGGTTTCAGTTTGATAAATCGAGAATCAATGCCAGTTCACCTGTTAAAAGCCTTTCATTTATTAATATTTACGAAAAAGAAAATCGTTGGTATTTACAATTATACGCAAAATATTTGGTCGGGATATCTGATCTGTCTTTATCAAATATCCGAAATACAATAAGTTTTATTTCACAATTTTTAAAATATCTGGATGGACAGAGTAAGAGAGTAACTGAACTGGAGATACAAGATATAGAGGGTTATGTGTCTGTTTTGGATAAGTCCGATATTAAGTATTCTACTTTTAACCGATATATCACACATATGCATACATTTCTACAGTTTTTGAAAATGAAAAATATTGAAGTGTTGAAGTTTTATCCGGAACGATTTTTAAAAAAAGGTTTTTCGGAACACAATGAAAGAAGTGTTCCAGAAAAAACAATTGCTCATCTGATTAAGGAGCTGCCGGCATTCCCAGAGCATTTACAGTTGATGTATTTGATTTTGTTTTGCACAGGAATTAGGAAAAGCGAGGTTTGTACAATAAAATCGGGAGCCTTTTATTCACAAGGCAATGAGAATTGGATGCGCATATATCAAAGCAAAATGCGGAGGGAAAAAGTCATTCCTGTTCCCAGTTTATTGGTTGGACTGGTGAATGATTATGAAAAAAAGTACGGAATAAAAAATGGGGAGTATTTATTCAAAAATAAAAAGGGTGGTGCATTTAATGGACAGACATTTTCAAATCAGATGATTCGGGAGTGTAAGGTTCGTGGGATTGCCTGCGGAGATTATATCTTTAGAGCACACGATTACAGACATAACCTTGCAACTTCAATGTACGGAAATGGGGTTTCTATACAAGGGGTACGAGATTATCTAGGACATTCAAGTGAGAATATGACAAAACAGTACATTGATTTCATGCCGGAACGTATTGTATCGGCTGAAGATAAATATTTTTCTAGAAATCAGTCATTTAAATTGAAAGGAGCAGAAGATGATGAAAGGTAATATTAATTTGATTTCGTATGACTGTTATCAACAAGCTACAGAAAAACAGTTGGCAGGGCTGAAATGGAAGGAAAACAGGGTGTACTACATATCAGAGATTCATAATGAAAAGATGCAGGATGAGATTTATGGGTATATCGATGATAGATGTAGACGTTTGTCATTATCAACAGTAGTAAATGATATTTACAGATTTGATCTGTTGAAAGAATTTCTGAATGAGAAGTGTACAAGTTGTAGCAGCATTACTGATAAAAAATGGGAAGAACTGGAGAGAAGTTATAAAGCATTTTTATATAAAAAAGGATTGGCGCTGTACGTTAGAAGAAATAGACCGGATAGGCGGAATGTTGAGCAGCAAAGTAGCGCTCAGGTTTCTTTTCTGAAAATGTATTATGAGTATGTTGTGAAGTGTAAAACAGCAGATATTCCAGAAAATGAAAAAGATGTATGGGATATGAGAAAGTTGGATATTGTGCCAAGGAGTAATCCGATTCGTGGAAGATATAGATTAGATTTTCGTGAGATCAGGCAGAAAGAATTTAAAGAGATAATAAAGAAAATATTGTATAGCCACTGCCAGACAAAAGCAATGGGTAGTATAAAAGGTGAATTGCGTGGATTCCGTCGGTTTGCTAGCTTCATGTATGATCGGTTTCCAGAAGTAAAGCATTTTACAGAAATTAGCAGGGATATGATAGAAGATTATCTGGTTTATATAAAAACGGATACCGGTCTTACATCAGTCAGTTACACGACAGAGCTGTCGGTTTTGGATAATCTGTTGGATGAAATAGGGCGTGAACTGGAAATAGAAAATATATGCAACCTTTTTCTGTCCAGTGATTGCAGAGCATATGATAACGCTTTACCAGAAGCGTATTCAGATGCAGAAATCAGGAGATTTAATTGTGCATTAACAAAATTAAAGCCCCAGTTAGGCAGATGTTTAATAATACATCAGATGCTCGGTACAAGAATAGAGGATACGTTGACTTTGCGAAGAGATTGCTTATCTGAGAAATCTGGACATTATTTTATAACTATTATCCAGCAGAAAACAAGGAAATACAAAAGACCAGTTAGCGATCAGCTGGCAGAATTGATTAGAAAAGCAATAGAAGTTTCAGAAAAGGAGCATCCAGATTCAGAATATATTTTTCTGCAAGATAATGGAAAATTGTATACAGATTCAATGCTGAAATATCATGTAAATATCATGATTTATGAAAATGATATCAGGGATGATAATGGAAATTATTTTGAGTTTCGTACACATCGTTTTAGACATACTTTTGGAGTAAAACTTACAGAAATGAAATTAGATGATGATAGCATTGCAAGGCTGTTGGGGCATAAGGATACACGAACCATACCACATTATCGGCGGTTAAGAAACGAAGCATTAGCGGAGGATACAAAGGCTGTACGAGATGAAATGAATGAATTATTAGCACAATACAGGAGGGAAAAGGAAAATGCAGAAACACGATAAAATGGTAGCACTGGCAAAAGAAAAAAGTGCGGAAATGACGGAAACAGCAATAACAGCTATTGAAACAATGTATAGAAAAAATATAAAAATTTCAGTTGCTGAACTTACAAAACTAACAGGACTTTCCAGAGGTTTTTTCTATAATAATCCGAATGTGAAACAGGTCATGATGGAATTGAAGGAAAAACAACAGGGAATGATATTGCAAAATCCTAAAAGCGCTGCTATTGCAAAAGCACAGGAAGCACGGATTAAGAGTTTAGAACAGAAATTATCCGATAGTGTTCCGAAAAACGAATATGAAAGTCTTCAGAAAAAATATGAAGAATTACAGGTGAAATATAGTCAAATGAAAAAGGGAACACTGTTGAAGATGTACGACCAATTATAGGAAGAAAAGGAGAATATTTTATGCAGAACGAAATTTATGATGAGAAAAATGGACTTACTTATATGTTATGTGGTGATTATTATTTGCCGGAATTGGCACTTACAGATATCGAACCAACATATGGGAAATATGGGATGCTTCGTAAAAGCTATTTACAGGAACACAGAAAGGCAAAATATCAAATATTGTTGTTACAAGGAAAACTTGTCGAGCATTTGAATCAGATTGATGCAGAAGCAAGGGATAGGGAAGAACAATTAGTAAAACAGATGATGGAGAAACAAGGAATTACAGAGAAATTAAAAAGGCAGGACAACATGGAATGGACAAGGAGGATGAATGTCATTTGTCATGATGCAGAAGAGATGATTTTGACGGAAATGATATACACAAAAGGATAATGAACTGCATTGGATAGCAAGAATTTTGCAGCCCGGATAGCAAAAAAGTGGAAGTCCGGATAGCAAAAAAAAGGAAGTCCGGATGGCAAGATTCTTGCTGTCCGGAAAGACAAAAAAGTGAGGGATTAAAAATGTTGGTTAAGTACATAATAAAAGTGTTTTTATATTTAATTCTTGCAGTAATGACATTGATTCGCTGGTTATTAAAAATTCCGATGATGTTGGGAAATATTTTGCTTTACTTTTTATCAATTATATTTATTCTGACAGGTGTTTTGAGTTATGGATTTGCATTGGAATCTGCAAGAGAATGTGGGCGAATGATAATAATTGGGATGGCATTTGGTGCAATACCAGACTTTGTCCCATTTTTGGGAAAAAGTTTAGAGACATTGGTTGCCAAACTGTTAAGTATGACAAATGAATGAGAAAGTCAATATGAAAGAGGGCTGTGAAAGGCTCTCTTTTCTTTTTGCAACTGTGGAATGGCAAGATAATAACGTTATATACAGTGTATATTAAGTACAGATATTGTATTTCTGCATGATGGGAACATAGGGAGTCCATATAAAGGCACTGAATACAGGCCACGATGGAAGCATCTCGACAGGACATGCGAACAGCTGTAAAGATATGCTTAAGCGAATCGAAACGATGGTCTTGATGGGAGTCGATATGCCAGTAGAAGCGATCCGTGGGCAGATGGCATCTGCAATCGATGTGATCATTCATCTTGGAAGAAGCTTTGATGGAAGTCGAAAACTGATGGAGATTTCAGAGATTACTGGTATGGCGGCGAGTCAGGTAGCATTACATCCGTTGTTTGAGATGAATGAAGATGATGAACTTACAATGAGATCAGAATTATGTGATCAGAAGAAGTTAAAGGAGTATGGTCAGTATGAAGCATATCAGAAACTTATGGAATCTTTTAAAGCAAGAGATCAGCCTGTGGAAATATGAGAAGCAAGAGTTGGTTAAGGGAATTTGCTATATCGTGATGATCGCATGGCTGTTTTTTGACCGAATTGCATTTGCGATTCTTTTGATTCCATATTTGTTTGTTTTTATGAAACAACAAAGAATTCATAAGGTGCATCGGGAGAAGGAAAAGCTGCGAAAGGAATTCCGTGAAATGATGATTTCTATTGGAAATAGTTTATCTGCAGGATACTCTATTGAAAATGCATTGAAAACAGCAAAAAATGATCTGGAGATGTATGAAGAACACAGTTTGTTGGCAAAAGAACTTCAATTGTTGATAAACAAGCTCAAAATGAACGAACCTGTGGATAATCTGCTTTTTGATATGGCGGAACATGTAGGTCTGGAAGAATTTTATCAGTTTGCACAGGTCATATCAATTGCGAAAAAAAGTGGTGGGAATCTGATTGAGATCACGGAAAATACGATAGAACATTTAAGTCAGGCAATCCAGACAAAAGAAGAGATTCACACGATGATCGCGGCAAAACAAATGGAGAAAAAGATCATGTCTGTCATGCCATATTTTATTCTCCTTTATGTAAGGATTGCAAATCCTGGATATTTCGACATACTGTATGAGAGTTTTGCCGGAGTTTTAGTCGCAGTGATTTCTCTTTTATGTCTGTGGATCGCAGATATATGGGCAGAGAGGGTGACTGAGATTGAAATTTAAGTTTCAATGGATTAATAAGATCGTGGAAAAACTTCCAGAAGAACTCAAAGAAAAAAGAAAAGCAGAGATAGGATCCTGTTTTATAGGAACAAAGAAACAATTAGATGAGAAAGTAAGGAAGAGTCTGTATGAACAGGTGAAGATCATAAGCGTGGCGACTATTATTTTTCTTATCGTTCTTTTTCTGACCATAATCTTTTATTTCAGTCAGGATCGTAGAATTCTGATCACGAGAGATGAAACGGGCGGCGAAGTTACAGAGCAACAGATTCGTATTAAAACAAAAAGCGATGATGATATTTACACCTTGGAGATTCATCCAAAAGGATATACAAAAGCCCAGATCACGCAGGCATTTGACAGAGGAGAAGCTTATTTAAGGAAACATCTTGTGGCGAAAAATAAATCATTAAATGAAGTGGAACGAAATCTTGAAATGCCAGTAAAGATACCTGGGGAAAATATTGCGGTACAATGGCAGAGTGATGATCCTACAGTCATCGATGAAGAAGGCAATGTGTTTTCGAAGAATGTCAAAAAAGACTATCTGTTGAATCTTGATGCAAGGATGGAATGTCAAGGAGAAGTAAGGATCTTAAAGATTCCTGTCTGTGTAGTTCCTGGGAATTCAGGGAAAAAGGTATCAGAAAAACAAAAGATCATTGCAGATCTTAAGAAATTGGAAGAAAAACATATTACGAAGGAACAGTTTTATCTTCCAGATGTGATCCGGCAGGGCAGACTTTTACCTGCGGAAAATGAAAGTCAGATTCCTGCAATTTTATTTCTTGGGATTGCAGTGATCATATTTTTCTGGTATCACGAAAATGAAAAATATAAGGAACAAAGAATACAGACATTGGAACAATCTATGGTGGAGTATCCACAGATCATAGAACATCTGATCTTATTTCTGGGGACAGGAATGAGTGTGGTGGCTGCATTGGAAGCAGTAGCGACGGAATACGAGAAAGAACAAAGAAGAGGAAACAAAAAAGAAATCTTCGTATATGAACAGATTAAAAAAACATGCAGACAGATTTCATTTGGAGTTCCACAGACAAAAGCATTTGGTGAGATGGGCAAAAAGATTGGGTTGTCTTCTTATCAAAAATTATCTGTTCTGCTCGTACAGAGTATTACAAGAGGTTCAACGGATCTGTTTCTAAGGTTAAAAGAAGAGGAAGAAGGAGCTTTTTTTGAGAAAAAAGAACATGCAAAAAGGAAAGGAGAACAAGCAAGCACAAAACTGCTCGCACCGATGATGGTAATGTTGGTTGTTATTTTAGTATTATTGATGTTTCCAGCACTAT
>ENA-OZIA01000566-OZIA01000566.1-human-gut-metagenome-genome-assembly--contig:-NODE-566-length-10959-cov-4.200018_pt1 | contig 10959 bp, 8 predicted proteins | sample MGYA00244052_ERZ653698 | MGnify/ENA primary metagenome ERZ653698 (study PRJEB26926, sample SAMN06165337) | human gut metagenome | biome: ENVO:00009003; feature: ENVO:2100002; material: ENVO:00002003...
TTTATTAACAATCTTTATATTAGGAGGATTTATTTTTATGTCAGTAAAAGTTGCGATTAATGGTTTTGGACGTATCGGTAGACTTGCATTCAGACAGATGTTCGGTGCAGAAGGATACGAAGTAGTAGCAATCAACGATTTAACAAGCCCTAAGATGTTAGCTCATCTTTTAAAGTATGATTCATCACAGGGTAGATATGTAAACTTCGGTGAAGAAGATCAGGTTACTGCTGATGATGAAGCTGGTACAATTACTGTTAAAGGTAAGACAATCAAAATTTATAAAGAGCCAGATGCTAACAACTGCCCATGGGGCGAAATTGGTGTTGATGTAGTTCTTGAGTGTTCAGGTTTCTATACATCAAAGGCTAAGGCTCAGGCTCATATCAATGCAGGTGCTAAGAAGGTTGTTATTTCTGCACCAGCTGGTAATGATTTAAAGACTATCGTTTACAATGTAAACCATGAGACACTTACAGCAGATGATCAGATTATCTCAGCTGCTTCTTGTACAACAAACTGCTTAGCTCCTATGGCTAAGGCTCTTAACGACTACGCTCCTATCCAATCAGGAATCATGTCTACAATCCACGCTTACACAGGCGACCAAATGATTCTTGACGGACCTCAGAGAAAAGGCGATTTAAGACGTGCACGTGCCGGCGCTGTTAACATAGTTCCTAACTCAACAGGCGCTGCTAAAGCAATTGGTCTTGTTATCCCTGAACTTAACGGTAAGCTTATCGGAAGCGCACAGCGTGTTCCTGTACCGACCGGTTCTACTACTATCCTTGTTTCAGTAGTTAAGGGCAAAGATGTTACTGTTGAAGGTATCAACGCTGCAATGAAAGCTGCTGAATCAGCATCATTCGGATATACTGAGGAACAGCTTGTATCTTCAGATATTATTGGTATTACTCAGGGTTCATTATTTGATGCAACTCAGACAATGGTTAACCAGGTATCTGATGACCAGTACGAAGTTCAGGTTGTTTCATGGTATGACAACGAGAACTCTTACACATCTCAGATGGTTCGTACAATCAAATACTTCAGTGAGTTAGCATAATCGACGGGTTACGATAACTATATGCGACTTTTAGCAGGTCCGGTCCTATTGGACCGGGCCTGTTTTTATACCCCAATTATATAAAAGGAGGACATATTTTATGTCATTAAACAAAAAATCTGTAGACGACATTAATGTAAAAGGAAGAAGAGTACTTGTAAGATGTGATTTCAACGTTCCGTTAAAAGATGGAAAAATCACAGATGAGACACGTATCAACGCAGCTCTTCCTACTATTCAGAAACTGATCAACGATGGTGGAAAGGTTATCCTTTGTTCTCACCTTGGAAAAGTTAAAAACGGACCAAACGAAGGCGAGTCTTTAGCTCCGGTAGCTGAGAAACTTTCTGAGAAACTTGGCAAAAAAGTAAACTTCGTATCTGATTACAATGTAACAGGTGAGGCAGCTACAAAAGCAGTTGCTGAAATGAACGAAGGAGATGTTGTATTATTACAGAATACACGTTTCCGTGGTGCTGAGGAGACAAAGAACGGCGAAGAGTTCAGCAAAGAGTTGGCTGATCTTGCAGACGATTATGTATGCGACGCATTCGGTTCCTCCCACAGAGCACATGCTTCTGTTGCAGGCGTTACAAAATTCATCACTGCAAAGGGTGGTTCTAACGTAGTTGGTTACTTAATGCAGAAAGAGATCGATTTCCTTGGAAACGCTGTTGAAAATCCGGTAAGACCGTTCGTAGCAATCCTTGGTGGTGCAAAAGTTGCAGATAAATTAAATGTTATCTCTAACTTATTAGAGAAATGCGATACATTAATCATCGGTGGTGGTATGGCATATACTTTCTTAAAAGCACAGGGATATGAGATCGGTAAATCTTTAGTAGATGGTACAAAGATCGATTACTGTAAAGAGATGATGGCAAAAGCAGAAAAACTTGGAAAGAAATTACTCCTTCCGGTAGATGCTGTAACCATCGCAGATTTCCCGAACCCGATCGATGCTCCGGTAGAAGTTACTGTATGTGACGTAAAAGATATGCCGGCTGACAGAGAGGGATGCGATATCGGACCAAAGACTCAGGAGTTATATGCTGATGCAGTTAAGACAGCAAAGACTGTTGTATGGAACGGACCGATGGGTGTATTTGAGAACCCGACATTAGCAGCTGGTACGATCGCAGTTGCAAAAGCACTTGCTGATACAGATGCTACAACAATCATCGGTGGTGGTGATTCCGCAGCAGCTGTTAACCAGTTAGGATTCGGCGACAAGATGAGCCATATCTCTACCGGTGGTGGAGCTTCCCTTGAGTTCTTAGAGGGTAAGGAATTACCAGGCGTTATGGCAGCCGACGATAAATAAGAGAGAGCCATAGAGTGAATTCGGCTGCCATAACGCCTTGGCATGGCAGCCGATGATAAATCAATAAAATGGGAAAAAGAGGATAAGATCATGGCAAGAAAGAAAATCGTAGCCGGCAACTGGAAAATGAACATGACTCCAAGCCAGGCTGTTAAATTAGTAGAGGAATTAAAACCATTAGTAGTAAGTGATGATGTAGAAGTTGTTTACTGTGTACCGGCAATCGACATCGTACCTGTTGTTGAGGCTGTAAAAGGAACCAACGTAGCAGTAGGCGCTGAGAACATGTACTATGAGGAGAAAGGTGCTTACACCGGAGAGATCGCTCCAGAGATGTTAGTTGACGCTGGCGTAAAATACGTTATCATCGGTCATTCCGAGAGACGTGATTACTTCAAAGAGTGCGACTGCATGTTAAACAAAAAAGTGAAAAAAGCTTTCGAGCATAACTTAACACCAATCCTTTGCTGTGGTGAGACATTAGAGCAGAGAGAGATGGGAATCACTTTAGACTGGATCCGTATGCAGATCAAATCTGACTTAAAAGACGTTACTGCAGAGCAGGTTGCTTCTATGGTAATCGCTTATGAGCCGATCTGGGCTATCGGAACAGGAAAAACTGCAACCACAGAGCAGGCAGAGGAAGTCTGCAAGGCAATCCGTGACTGCATCAAAGAAGTATACGGTGCTGACACTGCAGAGAAAGTTCGTATTCAGTACGGCGGATCTGTAAATGCAGGTAATGCAGCAGAGTTGTTTGCACAGCCTGATATCGATGGTGGTTTAGTTGGTGGAGCTTCCTTAAAAGCTGATTTCGGTAAGATCGTAAACTATAAATAAATCATAATCAGGTTAAGGGGATTCTCTCTGGGAGTGAAAGCAGAAGGAATCCCCTTTTCCCTTGATATATGCGGAAAATGTGAAATATATGAAAAAGAAAATAGCACGGATCCTGATATGTGTCCTGATTATAATCTGCGGTTGGAACGTGATGGTAAGAGAATGGAACCAGGCAGGAAAAACGGATTCGGAATATAAAGAAAATAATGCGAATGCAAGGGCACAGAGCGCTAACAGTCAGGACGTTTCACTGGAAGACGATTTACAGGAAACGGAGACATCCTTACAACATAGTGGATCAAATAACAGATCAGAAAATGAGAATATAACAGGTAATTCCGGGAACTCATCGGGAAAAAATGAAAGAGACGATGAAAAAGCGGATGCCGATGACAGCATAAAAACAGATGTAACGAAAAATGAAACGGATATTGCGGACAATCAGGTCAACGGGGATATGGAAATAAAAAATGAACCGGCAGAAGAAGAGCCGACCGAAGATCCCTATGAATATGAAACCGGGTATATTTTTCTGGGAGATTCCAGATTTTATCTGATGAATGAGGAATGCAAAATCGAAGATGTGCCGAATTTTTTTGTGGTATCCTGTCCTGGAATGGGATATGCATGGCTGGCAGATACTGCGTTCCCGAAGGTACAGTCGCTGCAGCGGCAGCATACGGAAATCAAAAACTGGATTGTGATCTGTGGACTGGGAGTCAATGACCTGACATCGATCCGTTCCTATCTGAACAAATATCGCAGATGGCCGGAAAGTTCAAAACTTTATCTGTTGTCTGTGAATCCGACAAAGTCAGGTGCTCCGGTAAGATGTAATAATCAGAGGATTGAAGCATTTAATAACCGCATCAAGAAGGTGGAGAATGCTACATATATCGATTGTTACCGATATCTGACGAATCTTGGGTTTGGAACAAAAGGAGACGGACTCCATTATGATGCGCCCACGAACTGGGCGATTTATTCCTATATATTAGAAAAGCTTAATAAGGATGCCGGAGGGGATCCGGTCACGGAAACAGAATGCCAGGCAAAGGCAAAGAAGTTTGAAAAACAGCTGAGCCAGAAAAACTATTGAAAACAGATGAGGTTATCAGTATAATGGTTCTGGATTAGGAGAATCGTATACTTTTGATAAATGGAAAGAGAATAGAAAGTGAGGAAACAAAACATGAGTAAGAAACCTACCGTATTAATGATCTTAGACGGATTTGGACTGAATGAAAAAACAGAGGGCAATGCCATAGCACAGGCAAAGACATCGGTGATCGACGGACTTATGAAAGACTATCCGTTTGTAAAAGGAAATGCAAGTGGTCTTGCAGTTGGTCTTCCTGACGGACAGATGGGTAACTCTGAGGTAGGACATTTAAATATGGGTGCCGGAAGAATCGTATATCAGGAACTGACGAGAATCACAAAAGAAATCAGCGATGGCGATTTCTTCAAAAATCAGGCATTATTAGATGGTATGGAAAACGTAAAGAAAAACGGTTCCGACCTTCATTTATACGGACTGTTATCAAACGGTGGTGTACACAGCCACATCACACACCTGTTTGGCCTGCTTGAAATGGCAAAAAAAGAGGGCGTTGAGAATGTATATGTACATTGCTTCTTAGACGGACGTGATACTGCTCCGACTTCCGGTAAAGAGTTCATCGAAGAACTGGAAGCTAAGATGAAAGAAATTGGTGTTGGCAAGATCGCATCTATTTCCGGACGTTACTACGCAATGGATCGTGATAACAGATGGGATCGTGTGGAGAAAGCATACAAAGTGCTGACCACTGGCGAGGGAGAAACTGCTGAGAGCGCAGTAGCAGCTATGGAAGCATCTTATGCAAAAGATGTGACAGATGAGTTCTTCGTTCCAACTGCAATTACAGAGAACGGCAAACCGATCGCAACAATCAAAGACAACGATACTGTTATTTTCTTTAACTTCCGTCCTGACCGTGCGCGTGAGATCACAAGAACATTCTGTATGGATGATTTTGATGGATTTGACCGTGGCGCAAGAAAGAACGTAAAATACATCTGCTTCACAGAGTATGACGTGACGATTCCGAACAAAGAAGTTGCATTTAAGAAAGTAGAACTGAAAAATACATTTGGTGAGTATTTAGCAGCACATGATATGACACAGGCAAGAATCGCCGAGACAGAGAAATATGCACATGTTACCTTCTTCTTCAACGGCGGTGTGGAAGAGCCAAACAAAGGTGAGGATCGTATTCTTGTAAAATCTCCGAAAGTAGCTACCTACGATTTACAGCCGGAGATGAGCGCACCGGAAGTATGCGACAAGTTATGTGCAGCAATCCGTTCTGAGAAATATGATGTCATCATCATCAACTTTGCAAACCCGGATATGGTTGGTCACACCGGAATCTTAGACGCAGCGATCAAAGCAGTTGAGACAGTAGATACCTGTGTTGGAAAAGCAGTTGAGGCATTAAAAGAAGTAGACGGACAGATGTTCATCTGCGCAGATCACGGAAACGCTGAGCAGCTTGTAAACTACGAGACCGGCGAGCCGTTAACATCCCACACAACCAACCCGGTTCCATTTATTCTCGTAAATGCAGATCCTTCCTACACCTTAAAAGAGGACGGATGCCTTGCTGATATCATCCCGACTATGATCGAGCTGATGGGAATGGAGCAGCCGGCAGAGATGACAGGAAAATCTTTACTGATCAAAAAATAAAAGAGCGATATAATATAGCCGGATAAAAAGATGCCACAGACTGGTATATTTATTTTTGGACAGGCAGGGCAGCTGCTGTCAGAAAGAAATTTATCAGTTTTGTGGCACTTTTTTTGAAAGGAAAAGGATCATTTTCCGGTAAAATTCATGCAGGAAAGAAGCTGAGAAAGTGAGAATAAGAGAATATAAACAAAAATATAAGTACAACTTATAATATGATTAAAACTATACAAAAATACTAATAAAAAGAACTGATTTTTCTATATCACATATCGATGTCCATACGGGCAAAATCATTGACTTTCCAAAAGACTATGTATTATAATTTTTGAGTAACATCAGAAAATGATATGGTGCTTATAACACCGGAAAAGAGGACAAAGAGGATGAGTAGCAAAGTATTTCAGCCAATTAAAGAGGGAAAAGTACGTGAAGTATATGATAACGGCGACAGCCTGATTATTGTAGCGACAGACAGAATTTCTGCTTTCGATCATATTTTGAAGAACAAAGTCACAAAAAAGGGTGCGATTCTGACTCAGATGTCTAAATTCTGGTTTGATTTAACAAAAGATATCGTTCCAAATCATATGATTACTGTTGATGTAAAAGATATGCCGGAATTTTTCCAGGAGGAGAGATTTGACGGCAACAGCATGATGTGCAAAAAATTAGAGATGCTTCCGATCGAGTGCATCGTCCGCGGATACATCACAGGAAGCGGCTGGGAGAGCTATAAAGAAAACGGTACCGTATGCGGCATCAAACTGCCGGAGGGATTACAGGAGTCCGACAAACTGCCTGAGCCGATCTTTACACCGAGTACCAAGGCAGAGATCGGTCTGCATGATGAGAATATCTCCTTTGAGCGCTGCAGAGAGATCTTAGAGAAAGAGTATCCGGGAAAAGGCGCTTCTTATGCAGAACAGATCAAAGATTATACGATCGCATTATATAAAAAATGTGCAGAATACGCACTGACCAAAGGTATCATCATTGCAGATACCAAGTTTGAGTTTGGTTTGGATGAGAATGGCAATGTTGTATTAGGTGATGAGATGCTTACACCGGACAGCTCCAGATTCTGGCCGTTAGAGGGTTACAAGCCGGGACAGGGACAGCCTTCCTTTGACAAACAGTTTGTAAGAGACTGGTTAAAAGCAAATCCGGACAGTGACTATCTGTTACCGGATGATGTCATCGAAAAGACCGTGAATAAATACAAAGAGGCATATGAGCTTCTGACAGGTAAGAAATTTGCTTAATGGAGATACATTTATGGACAACAATGGATTTGTGAAAGATACACCATGGCAGACGAATGGGGACAGCGGACTGCACGAGGAATGTGGTGTATTCGGAATGTACGACTTTGATGGCGGAGACGTTGCGTCTACGATCTATTATGGTCTTTTTGCATTGCAGCACCGTGGACAGGAGAGCTGTGGTATTGCGGTCAGTGAAACGAACGGACCCAAGGGAAAGGTGACCTCATACAAAGGCATGGGACTTGTCAATGAGGTATTCACGCAGGATAATTTAGAACCTATGCATGGCGATATCGGTGTCGGACATGTCCGTTATTCGACGGCAGGAGCTTCCACCCGTGAGAATGCACAGCCATTGGTTCTTAATTATGTAAAGGGAACGTTAGCGCTCGCACACAACGGAAACCTGATCAATGCAATGGAACTGCGCAAGGATTTAGAGTATACCGGAGCAATTTTCCAGACGACGATCGACTCTGAGGTCATCGCCTATCACATTGCCCGTGAGCGTTTAAATTCAAACAGTGTGGAAGAGGCAGTGGGACGTGCCTGCCAGAAGATCAAGGGTGCGTTTGCACTGGTAGTGATGAGCCCGAGAAAGTTAGTCGGAGCGCGTGATCCGTACGGTTTTAAACCGCTCTGTATTGGAAAACGTGACAATGCCTACATTTTGGCATCCGAGACCTGTGCACTTGATACGATCGGCGCGGAGTATGTCCGTGATGTACTGCCGGGTGAGATCGTTACGATCACACCGGAGGGCGGCATTCAGTCTGACCTTTCTTTAGCACTGCCAAAAGAAAAAGAGGCGCGCTGTATTTTTGAATATATTTACTTTGCAAGACCGGACAGCCATATCGACGGTGTCAGTGTCTATGCATCCAGGATCAAGGCAGGACGTTTCCTCGCCATGGATTCACCGGTGGATGCAGACCTTGTCGTCGGTGTTCCGGAGTCCGGAAATGCTGCAGCACTCGGTTATTCCCTGCAGTCGGGGATTCCGTATGGCACTGCATTTGTGAAAAACGGCTATGTCGGAAGAACTTTCATCAAGCCGAAACAGAGCAGCAGAGAGTCCAGCGTGCGCGTGAAATTAAATGTTTTAAAAGAGGCGGTCGATGGAAAACGTATCATTATGATCGATGATTCCATTGTCCGCGGTACGACATCAGACCGCATCGTAAAAATGCTGCGTGATGCCGGTGCAACCGAAGTGCATGTAAGGATCAGTTCCCCACCATTTTTATGGCCGTGTTACTTTGGAACAGATATCCCGGAGAGAGAACAGCTCATTGCATACAATCGTTCCATCGAGGATATCCGTAAGATCATTGGTGCGGATTCCCTTGGATACCTTGGAGTTGAGCGTTTAGAGGAAATGGTCGGCGGATTAAGTATCTGTAAGGGATGCTTTACGGGTACCTACCCGATGGAACCGCCGAAAGAAGACATCCGGGGCGATTTTGAGAGATAGATAATAACAAATGTTAAGGAGAACAGAAATGAGTACAGACAGATATACAAGTCCGTTATCTGAGCGTTATGCCAGCAAGGAGATGCAGTATATTTTTTCACAGGACAAAAAGTTCCGTACCTGGAGAAAATTATGGATTGCATTAGCTGAGACAGAGATGGAGTTAGGACTTTCCGAGAATGGAAAGCCGGTTATTACACAGGAACAGATCGACGAGTTAAAGGCACATGCTGAGGACATCAATTATGATGTAGCAAGAGAGCGTGAAAAACTGGTTCGTCATGATGTTATGAGTCATGTATATGCATATGGACAGCAGTGCCCGAAGGCAGCAGGAATCATCCATCTTGGAGCAACATCCTGTTATGTTGGTGATAACACCGATATTATTTTAATGCGGGAGGCATTGGAGCTGGTTCATAAAAAACTGGTCAATGTTATCGCAGAACTTGCAAAATTTGCAGATACTTACAAAAATCTGCCGACACTGGCATTTACCCATTTCCAGCCTGCACAGCCGACGACTGTTGGAAAGCGTGCAACACTGTGGGCACAGGAATTTATCATGGATCTTGAGGACTTAGAGTATGTCATGGGATCTTTAAAACTGCTCGGTTCCAAGGGAACGACCGGAACACAGGCAAGTTTCTTAGAACTGTTTGATGGAGATCAGGAGACGATTGACAAGATCGACCCGATGATCGCTGCAAAAATGGGATTCAAAGAGTGCTATGCAGTATCCGGACAGACTTATTCCAGAAAAGTGGATACACGCGTTGCAAATATTCTTGCAGGTATTGCGGCAAGTGCACACAAGATGTCAAATGATATCCGTTTGTTACAGCACTTAAAAGAAGTGGAAGAGCCGTTTGAGAAGAACCAGATCGGATCTTCTGCCATGGCATACAAACGCAATCCGATGCGTTCCGAGCGTATCGCATCCTTATCGCGTTATGTCATGATCGATGCTTTAAACCCGGCGATCACTTCCGCAACACAGTGGTTTGAGCGCACCTTAGATGACTCTGCAAACAAGAGACTTTCCATTCCGGAAGGATTCCTTGCAATCGATGGTATCTTAGACCTGTGCTTAAATGTAGTGGATGGATTGGTTGTATATGATAAAGTAATCACCAAACATTTAATGGCAGAACTCCCGTTTATGGCAACGGAAAACATTATGATGGACGCTGTAAAGAATGGCGGCAACCGTCAGGAGTTACATGAAAAGATCCGTACCTTATCCATGCAGGCAGGAAAGACTGTCAAAGAGGAAGGAAAAGACAACAATCTGCTTGAACTGATCGCTGCAGATCCTGAATTTAACCTGACATTAGAGGCACTGCAGTCCACGATGGATCCGGCAAAATATGTGGGACGTGCACCGATCCAGGTGGATAAATTCATTGCAAATGTGGTAAAACCGATTCTGGATGCAAACAAGGAAGAACTTGGTGTAAAAGCGGAAATCAATGTATAATAATGGATCATAACATGACCTGTATCAGTAATTTGCTGATACAGGTTTTTTGTTACAATTTTGCTGTTTTGTCACTTACGAAAACGATAGGATCCTGTTACAATCAAAGTATCATAAGTATTGAAAAAGGAGAAGGTTATTATGGCAAACAGAATTATGTTAAACGAAACATCTTACCACGGAGCAGGGGCGATCGAAGAGATCGCAACAGAGGCAAAGGCGCGTGCTTTCAAAAAAGCATTTGTATGTTCTGATCCGGATCTGATCAAATTTGGTGTTACAAAAAAGGTAACGGATATTCTTGACAAAAACGGACTTGCTTATGAAACTTATTCAGATATCAAAGCAAACCCTACGATCCAGAATGTACAGCACGGCGTTGAGGCATTTAAGAAAGCGGAAGCTGATTACCTGATCGCAATCGGTGGAGGATCTTCTATGGATACCTCAAAAGCGATCGGAATCATTATTGCCAATCCGGAATTTGAGGATGTCAGAAGTCTTGAGGGAGTTGCACCCACGAAAAAACCATGCGTACCGATCATTGCAGTACCTACGACCGCCGGTACGGCAGCAGAGGTTACGATCAATTATGTTATCACAGATGTGGAGAGAAAGAGAAAATTCGTCTGTGTCGATCCACATGATATGCCTGTCATTGCAATCGTGGATCCGGATATGATGTCTTCCATGCCAAAGGGACTGACAGCTTCCACCGGTATGGATGCCCTGACACATGCGCTCTGTCTCTTATACACATCTGACGCTGC
>ENA-OZIA01000567-OZIA01000567.1-human-gut-metagenome-genome-assembly--contig:-NODE-567-length-10927-cov-4.579378_pt1 | contig 10927 bp, 6 predicted proteins | sample MGYA00244052_ERZ653698 | MGnify/ENA primary metagenome ERZ653698 (study PRJEB26926, sample SAMN06165337) | human gut metagenome | biome: ENVO:00009003; feature: ENVO:2100002; material: ENVO:00002003...
TCATAAGATAGTTCAGCTAAGTGGAACTGTGAACGTATTTGAACCTTTCGTATCTGATACTGGTGAAGCTACTTCTAGATTATTCTCTGTAGACGCTGGTTCACAGAGAATGACAGAATTTACTGGGCATCGGGTGCTTGTATGGCAAGGGTATAACGCAGGAAGTACAGAGAGAGGATACACTGCATTAGAAAGTATGACTTCCCAGTGGAGAGGTTCTGGTAATTTGGGACATAGAGAGACATCAGAAGACCATAGACAATTTGGGATATATCAACAAACTTTGAGCTTAATAGGTAGTTTTTATGGTGGAAACGCACCAGTATTCATATTACAAACTGCTGGAGACCCTATAAACACCAAGTCTGAGTGGTCTACAGACTTGGTTACCCAGAGAAATGGTAGATGGGCCGATTTTGGAATATTATGGTGGAGGACTAACACAGGGGCTTATGCTATTATAAATGCAGTCCAAGGGAAAGGAGATGCCATAATTAGGGAAATGCTTAACACCTTTAAGAGATATTATATATCACAGGATAAGAATCTGTCTAATATGTTTACATATGCTGTCGGAGACTATTGTTATTTGGATTCCTATGATGTGACATATACTAGCAATTACGAGGTTGTATCAAAATGGAAAGACTACAAATTCTCAGTTAGCATAAATAACGTAAACAGAGGATTTAGTAGGGATGTTTTAGAGACGTTAAACCCAGACTTAGCCACTACTCCAGGATGGGAAACTAACATTCCATTATACTCCAAAGAAGAAATCGATACTAAACTTACCACTCTAGTATTTGAAGAGGGAGCTCCTACGTCTAGTACGCTGGTATCTAAATTCAGCACCCCTTCCGTTCCAGACAGTATCATTACTTACTATGATAACTCTGCCCAGTCCATAGTCAGAGCAGTTGAGAACACTAGTTTAAGTCCGTCTAAAATATACGAATTAGAGAATGGAGAACTTGTAGCCCAAAAGACTAATTTAGGAAGACTTGTTCTGGCTAGGGTTAATGGTAAAAATACTATATTATATAATCATGGAGATTTCATTACTGCTGATACTGAAGCGCCTTACATAGACGGAGGAGCTAGTGATAAAGATGGACATATACCTTTCCAATGGCAGTATCCTCAGTTCCAGACTGTTACTAATAATACGTTTGGAATAAATTCAGGAGGTATTCAATTAGTTTATTGGTAATGAGAATTAATCATAAAGACAGTTCAGAATTTATAAAAGAATGGCAATATGTACTAGACAATAAGAAATTGTCCCTGTACTATCTCTTAAACCAAATACGACCTAAGGGTAAGATAGTTTATGAGTATAATCCATTTCGAAATTTGAGATTATCACAACCAATGGATTCTTCTGGCTTAAGGCCAGGGGAACCTGGGTATAATTCAGAAGATGAAAACTTGCTAGAGCCAGGTACATTAGTTGACATGGATACTGAATTGCTTAATTTTAGTCTGAATCATCCCGTATCTATGATAGCCCAACCTTCTTACGACGGCTCAGTAAATTTAGTACTAAATGACAATTACAGTAAACCCAAATTAATAAATTCAAGGTTTACTGTTAGGGAAAATAACACTTATGAAATAATAGATAGAGTAGGAAATAATGACGTTAATCTATATGATGAATCACAATTTGACTCTGACACTTCTTTGTATAAACGTGTTACTAGTATACCTACGATAGAATTTTTAGGAATTACTTATAATGGAGTTATGCCAGTAGGTAATTACACCTTTTATTTTAAATTAAGTGATTTAGATGGTAACGAGACTGATTTCGTTGGAGAATCCGGAATGGTCTCATGCTATATAGGTAACTTAAATTCCCCTAGCTCAATTAGAGGAGGTACAAGAGATGAAAGTTCTGGTAAGGAAGTATTGTTTCAGCTAACCAATGTAGATACTAGTTATGATTATGTTAAGGTATATTACACTAGAAATAGTTCAGCAGTTGATGGTCAAAGAATAGTTTCAGCGGCAAGAATAGAACAGAAATATCCTGTAGTTAATGGAATATCTAATATTAATGTAACTGGAAATGAACAAATTACTGAAATACCTATAACTGACATTAATACTAAATACTTTGTCGTAGATAGAGCTAAAGCACAAGCTGCGTGTCAAAACATGTTATTTTTAGGAAATGTGTCTAAGCCAGATATGCTATATTCAGACCTACAGGACTTAAGCTTAAGAATACTGCCATATTATATAAGTAACAAAGCTAGAGATTTTATAGGAAGTACTGACTTTGCCTACGCTGATGATTCCTCCAGTGATAATAAATATGAGTATTACAATGTGTTTAACATTTATAATAGAACTGGATACTGGAACGAAGAAATATATAGACTTGGAATAGTTTATATTATGCCAGACGACACTCTATCCCCAGTGTTTAACATAAGAGGACGTGATGGAATACCTTCTGACAAAGAACTATCAGACTTGTTGAATATTTATTCTGATGATAACTACTCTATAGAAGTAAATGGAGAAAGAGAACATATAAAATATGATGAGAATACATATCTGTTAAATACAGGTTCTTTAGAGAACGTTAAGGGTGTTGTAAGAATAAAAGATACTTCTGGGGTATTGAATGTGTACGGTATCGGAGTAGGCATTCCTACTCAAGTGTTGAAATATTTATCAAATAAAGTTAAGGGATTCTTTCTAGTAAGACAGAAGAGGATACCTACTATTCTATGTCAAGCACTGACAATGGGCTTTGATAAGTACAGTAATTTGCCCTTAATTAAATATAACAATAATTATATAATAGAAAGCTTCTTAAATAGCTCTGGGTACTTAACCCAGGAGTATTTGCAAAGACTTATTACAGTAGGATACAATACCTCTAATGAGACCGCTATATGCCCAGAATATGAATTGAGACAATCTTACTTCAACAACTTGTTCACAGGAACTGACTTCCCGGTGCGAGCTGCGACAGTTCAAACTAACAAGATGCTCTACAGAAATCCGTATAATGACAGGCAATATTATTTAGATTCCCCATCAGTAAAATCCAACAATTCTCAATACTCTACGGTGCAGGTAACTGGAATACCAGACAACACTCCAATTGTAAAATCTGAATCTAACAATACTTTTAGAGCAAGAGCAGGAGAAGCAGAAGAAGGTTGGAAGTTCAGAACTATAGAACGGAAATCTGATTTAGACATAGACAATGGGGCTAATAGGGCAATTAGAGGTGTCTTCGGGTCTTATATAGGTATTAGTAAGTACAATGGGGATGCTAACACTATTATTAATATTTATGTGCCTGGATATAATGAAGGGCAAATGTCAGCATACTTCAAGATAAGATATGAAGATGCCTCGGCATATTACGCTGTAAGTGACAGATTTGGAGTGGTGGACGCTATTGACACCAGTGATATATTTACTTCTAATTCTGTTCAGTTTATAACAGAGAAATTTTATAGAGGAGATTGTTATATTTGTAATTATACACACAGAGTTAATAGGAATTTCTCGGACCCGGATGCCCCTACCAACGATGAGATTGTAGATGACAAGACCTTTAGAGATAACTATGATAAGGACAATAAAGAGAATTTAGCTAAAATAAATAGAGGTGATGTGAATGCTATTCAGCTAGGCAGCTGGGTAACATTCAAGGTATGTGCTAGCAGTAACCTATCATTACGTGATGTAGATAAGTCATATCCTACAGAAGAAGGATTGTACGGTACAGCCAGAACGTTCTATCCCCTGAGCGAGATGTCCGTGGATGGTGCATTTAAATTACCAGAGTCTTCTGTAATAAACGGAGGTTATGGGATAACAACATCTGAAAGACTCAATTTTAGAGCACCAGATGTTCCCTACATTAAGAACGTATATCAGACTAGAATACTATATTCAGATGTGGCAGTTACTGATTCATTTAAAAATGGATATAGAGTATTTCAGTTAACCCATTACAGAGACTATCCAAGTACTTATGGAGGAATTATGAAACTAGTTGAATTGTTTGGTAATATTCTCTGTATATTCGAACACGGAATAGCTTTAATTCCAGTTAATGAACGTGCCGTAGCAGGTGAAGGTTCGGGTGGAAATGTCTTCATTAACACCTCTAATGTGCTTCCAGAGAATCCAAAAATGCTGTCAGATACCTATGGTACTCAGTGGCCGGAAAGTGTCGTACAAACCCCATATTTCGTTTATGGAGTGGATACAGTTGGAAAGAAGATTTGGAGAACTAATGGAGACCAGTTTGAAATTATATCTGATTTTAAGATACAGGAGTTCTTAAATGAGAATATTACACTAAGTGAAAGAGAGCTTACCCCGGTAATAGGTGTTAGAAACGTTAAAGGTCATTATAATGCATTCAAACAAGATGTTATGTTCACTTTCTATGATAATTTATATGGATTTGAAGAGAAGGCTTGGAACATCTGTTATAATGAGGTTATGCAGAAGTTTGTAACATTTTACTCTTGGATTCCTTCCTATTCAGCTAACATTGACAACATTCATTTTAACTTTAATAGAGATACCTCTAAATGGATTAGTAAGCTTGGAACTAGTAGTGCTGTATCTAGTAGTGCGGATGGTGTGGTGCTTGACAACGTAGTATTTACTAAAGACAAAATGTCTGCAAACATAGTAGGCTTAGTCAATCGACCTATGCCAAATGAAGAAGGCACAGGACTTCCAACAGTAGATATTAAATATAGTCTTGAGAGGGATAACTTTGGTAATAGAGATAAGTTTGACTTAACCGAAGGAGTACTATCTTTCAATGGAACTTACGAAGAATTAACTAGTAAGACTGTGTGGCAATTAAATATTAGAGCTGATGTTACAATGGGAGATTATGAAGGAACAGACACATCTATTAAGCAATATGTATCTGGGTGGAAAGAATTTACTGAAACTAACGCTGGATATTATCAATCAGTAGTTGCTGTTACTTCTGATGCTGTAATTAATAATCCATTGCTAACCGAAGATGATAAGAAATTACCTAACTTAACAACAGACTTCTGGAAACATGGTCAGTCTGGAATCATTGATATTAAGGACAAGATTAAACCATGTTATTGGTATGGTAAACAGCATCCATTTGAGTATGAATTTGTAGTAGTTGATAACCCAGCTACACATAAGATATTCGAGAACTTGCAAATTGTAAGTAACAAGGCTGTTCCGGACTCATTCCATTATGAAGTAGTAGGTGAGAGCTATGAGTTCCATGAGGACAAGAAGAACATGTATATAAGACAAGAAGCTACTAAGGACTTCTATCAATATAATGGTTCTGATATACTGTACAACAGGAATTTCTTAGACCTAAGAGGTAAGCAAAGAGACATTCTTAGAAACTGGAAACCTACGGGACAGAAAGTGAAATCTACAATGTTCCCATTATACTATGCTAGAGTAGATACGTTTAATGAGATTGAGGATTACTACAAAGGTAAGACTGCTCCTAATAAGGATTATGTTAATCTGTCAGGTTCTGAAATAGTTTATAATGAGAAGCTAGATGAGTTTAGAGTCTGGACTCATGCTAAGGCTGCTGATATTAAAGACCCAAGAATTGGAAGATTAAGAGGAAATATGAATTATCAAGGAGATGTTTGGAATATTCAAATTAATCCTATTATCTTTGTACAGCGAAACGAGCCAGCATGGAATACAGCAAAGCTTACTAAGGAAACTATAGATAAGGTTCCTATCTCTGTAGGTAATTCTCCTATACCAAACGACTTAAAAGGATTTGATATAACTTCAGAAACTCCTGTGAAAGATTATATGCCTCAAGATTTAAGAAACTTAGGATATGGACCTGAAGATATAGACACATCCGATTGGTGGAGTGGTAGGAAGGAAGCAAGACTTAGAGACAAATACATCAAGATTAGAGTAAGATATACTGGCGAAGAGTTAGCAATAATAACAGCATTAAAGACACTATATACAATAAGTTATGCGTAAAATTATGAAATTCCAATGGGGAAATTCGCTACTAAGACAAGGTATGGGGAGTATAACTCCCCTACAGTCTAGTAGCGACCTCTATACAGCAATGACTGGATTACAATCCGCTAACTTCGATAAATTCTCTCCCGCCAATAATCCTTTATTACAAGCTGGTGCGGCTAGTGGTGACATGGCTTCTAAGGCATTACTAATGAATGCTAATAAAGCTGTCAATGGATTATCTAAATCAGCTGCTAATATGGTAACTGGAACTGCTGGAAGTACTGTTAAACCTGGTGGAGGACTGTTTAGTAAAGCAAATATCGGTAACACCATGTCTAAGGCAGGAGGCTATGCTGATATGATTGGCAGTTTTATTCCGAAGAAGGAGCAATCAGCACTTACTACTGGCTTAAATCAGGGATATGATGCAGCAGCTAATATGATTTCTAGTGTACCTGGAGTAGGAACTATCGTTGGAGGGGCAATGAAGATTGGTGGTATGTTGTCAGATGGACTTACAGCTTTAGGAGTAGGAACCGACCAAATGACTACTACTGATAAGATTCTTGATAGTAAATTTATGAAGTTAACTCCAATGGGGTTAGTAAATGCTTTCGGAGCTAAGAAGGCTGATACTATTTATAAAGATAACGAAACTTGGGAACAGCAAGGTTCAGCTTACGGAGGTTCAATGGCTAAGGTAGATGATGCCCTTACCAAAAGTGGTAAGAAGTACGGAGCTTTCAGTGGTAAGGCTAGACGTAAAGCTAATGCACAAATAGCAGAAGCTAAACGGCAACAGAATTTGGTATCTGATATTAATCAAGAAGCACAAGATGCATTTGCAGCTTCTAATTATAGCGGAATTGGTCTTAGAAACGAGCTAGCACTTAGTGGAGGTTATAGAAACATGGCAGTTGGTAGAAACGGAATGAAGATACTAGATGCTGAATCACAATGGGCTAGGGAAGTTCTTACTAAAGCTAAGATTAGACCTAAAGAGAAGTTAGAAGAGCAACCACCAAAATTTGCAGAGGGAGGTACAGTCAATGTAATTCCAGACGGAGCATTACATGCACACAAGCATCATTTGGAGGATATTAGTCCAGAGTATGAACAAGTAACTAGTAAAGGAATACCTGTAGTAACGGAGGAGGAAGGCGGTAAATTGAAGCAACATGCTGAAATTGAGCGTAATGAAATCATCTTCAGATTAGAAGTTACTAAGAAACTAGAAGAACTTATGAAGGACGGAAGCGATGACGCGGCTATAGAAGCTGGCAAATTACTTGCACATGAAATTATTAATAACACTGTTGACAATACAGGTCTAATGGAGGTAGTAGAATGAGAATAGAAATTGGCGATAAGAAGTATAATGTAGAGGTAGCTCAAACAGATGAAGAGAAGACCAAAGGACTGCAAGGCAAGAAAGAGCTTGCTGAAGATGAAGGTATGCTGTTCATATATGATGAACCTCAAACAGTTGGTTTCTGGATGCAAGATACTGACATTCCACTTGATATAATATTTATTGATGAAGATTTTGAAGTAATATCAGTTTATAAGGGACAACCGCACGATGAAACTATTGCTGAAGAAGACGATGTGCAGTTTGTATTAGAAGTAAATCAAGGTTCTGGAATTAAGGAAGGAGATGAGCTTGACATAGATGACGATGATGAAGTACCAACTATGAAGGTTATAGCTCCCGATGGTTCCACTCAGATGGAATTAAATGGAGGAGAGAGAATCTTTAGTAGAAAGAATACTAAAACTCTTATTCGTATGGCTAAGAGAGCAGATAAATCTAAGGCAGATAAAGATTATAAGGCACTCGGGAAGAAGATGTTTACCTATTTAAAACAGCAAGATGGACGTGAGCCTGAATATGTGGAGGCTCCTGAATAGTAACCATAGTATTTTAATATAATTACTATCTACATTGATGTAAATAACAATAGTAACGGTTAGCTTTGATATGTCTAATTTAGTCACTAAATTTGTAGTCAAATACAATGTTATGGGTAGGTACTTAACACAAGAAGAAGTCATAACTAGGCTGACAAACACATTCGGTGATAAATTAGACATATCTAAAGTTAAATATATAGATGCTAAAACCAAAGTTAAAGTTAAATGCAACGTATGCTCTCATGAGTTTGAAGCTAAACCGCTTCATTTGTTCAACGGGCATGGATGTCCAAAATGTGCTAGAGCACTTGTAGGAAAGAAATGCAGAAATAGTACTGATAAGTTTATAGAGAAAGCTAATAAAGTACATAATTATAAATATGACTACTCTAAAGTTACATATGTTACTAATAGAGTCAATGTCTGTATAGTATGCCCTATTCATGGTGAGTTCTACCAGACTCCTCACTCACACCTATCAGGCAGAGGATGTCCGAAATGTTTATATAAGTCACAATATAATCTATATAACAGGTTGTGTAACGAGCTTCCAAATTTGGAAATATTATATGAATATAGTCCGGATTGGCTAGGTAAGCAAAGATTTGACATCTACATACCTAAATATAATATTGCTATAGAATATAATGGAGAGCAGCATTATAAACCTATGGCTAAGTTTGGAGGAGTAATTGGATATAATAAAACTGTTGAAAGAGACAGTCACAAACTAGAGAAATGTAAAGCTAATAACTGTAAGTTATATGTTTTAAGGTATAACTATAAGAATAATGACTTGCAAGAGATAATAAACACAATTCAATCTTTAAATTAACATAATTATGAAAATTCAAAGTAAAGTAGCTAGATTTATGCAACAAGGTGGTGCAGCTCCTGTACCACAAGACCCCGCAGCAGGAGGCGCACCTGCTGAAGGAGCACCAATGGAAGGCGGAGCACCGGAAGGAGCACAAGCAGGTAATCCTATGGAACAGATTCTTCAAGTGGCAGCACAGGCAGTGCAAACAGGTAACTGCGAAGCAGCTCTAGCTGTATGTCAGACTCTTATGTCGGCAGCACAGGGAGGTATGGGACCTGGAGAAGCTCCTCAAGAGGAACCAACCTTTGCAAGAAATGGTTCTAAACTTAGAAGAGTTAGATAATCATTTAACAAGTTAGAAAGGGGCATATATCAAACAGTATATGTCCCTTTCTTAGTTTATAATACGATATGTCACAAGCAATAAGAAAGTATCAAACTGGTGGCAAGTCCTCACAAGAACCAGAGCTGTTTGAGTGGAAAGATGTTAACAAATATAACAAATCAGATTTAGTATCTGGCTTATATAGAAACATTGACACCTATATACAGAATAACGGACTAAAAGGGGACAAAGCTGACCAATTCAGAAAGGCTGCTGGTCAATTCATAGAAGGTCTTAAGTCCGGGACTGTGACTATGAATGGAGACGGAACCTTTACAGATGCTTCTGGGCAAATGAGCAGTACTGGTAAATATGACAAGAAATTTCTAGGATTAGGTACTAAGAATACAGAGAATAATGCATTTAACAGAGTTGGTGATTATGCATTAAGCTATATTAAAGGTATGAGTCCTTATAAGGCACAGGTTGAAGAGAAACCTCAAACTAAAGCAGCTCCAATTTCATTTAAACAAAGACTAGCTAATATAGCTATGGGAGGAAACTGGGATGATAGTCTATGGAGGAAGTTTAATTCGCAAGACCGCTTAGGATTCCTAAGACAAGCAATACAATCTAGTCATAATGATTTCATTAATAATCCAGAAGCAGAATATAACAAAGATGTATTCGGAACTAGAGAGAATTGGATAGAGAGAAGCTCTAATCTATTAAAAGCTCTAGAAGACAATAAATATGACCCTGAAGACCTAAAATTCTCTGCCGCTATGGGCTATGGAGATTTAGGCGCTTATCTAAATGATGAAGTCTCTAAAGGAGGTAGTGATGTAAACTTGATAGATGCTTACAGGGAGTCCTTAATAGCAGATGCCAAAAGTAAAGGAATATTAGGAGACGAAGCAATTAACGCCTATGTAGAGAAAGGTCTAAGAGACCAAGCTAATAAGGAGAAAGAAATAATAGATACTAATAAGGCTGAACTGAAGACTGAAGCTACTAAGAAATACTTTGAGGATTATAGAAAGAATAATCCGTTTAAATCTTCCATGTCAGGACATTTCGGCAATGTTAATCCTAATTACAATATTGGCAATTTACTGGATTACTTGAAAGGTCAACCAGATATGGCAAATTATTTTACCAATGTATTAGGAAGAACCTCATTTAGACCAGACAACGGACAGCATATAGTTAATAATATGGATGCTGCCTTGAGTGTCATGAGGTCACAGTTCCCAGACATAGGCGATGGCTTTGTAGCAGTGCCCACTACATATGATTTCAATAATTATACTAGTATAGCATATAATCCTGAAACTAAACAGTACAAGGAAGTATCTATGCTAGATATACCTGCGTTGCAACAGATAGCCTATGCTCATTATGAGAATCCTACTGATAGTTCAAAACCTAGAGTTGCTCCTAGAGTACCAAAGCGGGGAGGTTCGTATTTCCAACAGGGAGGAAGTATAGGATTTAATAGGGAAGCTGCTAACGCTGAAATACTTAAAGCTATTAAGGAGAGAGACGCTAAACGTCAAGCTGACAAGGAAGCTAAAGTAGAACAATCTGTAGCATCTGGTAAATCTCCACAACAAGCTGTCAATGATAGTAGGAAGCCAGCAGATACTGGATTCACTGCTTCTGATTATGCAAGGCTTGGGGCTATAGGTGCTGATTTAATATCCATGATACCTGGAGCTGGGGTAGTAGGTTATGCTGGAACACTAGCCAATTTTGGAGCTGATTGGGGCCAAGATGGTCTTGACTGGGGAGATGCAGGACGTTTAGCTATGAACTGTCTCTTATACACATCTCCGAGCCCACGAGACTAGGCATGATATCGT
>ENA-OZIA01000569-OZIA01000569.1-human-gut-metagenome-genome-assembly--contig:-NODE-569-length-10909-cov-4.621798_pt1 | contig 10909 bp, 9 predicted proteins | sample MGYA00244052_ERZ653698 | MGnify/ENA primary metagenome ERZ653698 (study PRJEB26926, sample SAMN06165337) | human gut metagenome | biome: ENVO:00009003; feature: ENVO:2100002; material: ENVO:00002003...
ACGAGATCATGCCTAGTCTCGTGGGCTCGGAGATGTGTATAAGAGACAGATAACATACTACTTACTAATGCTAGATTTAGCCTTGCTTGGAATACCAATTATGGTATATTTAGAGACACTAGTGGCAGTTTGGCAGTTATTAAGCCTAAAGAAGAATATATAGAGACCTATCTAAAGCAAAGATATGTGAATACAGTATTAGATAAGGCTCCTAAAGAACAAGTTCAGGAAGTAAACAAGAATATAGAGTCTGCGTTAAAGATGCTAGCTGCAAGTAATGATACTTCATCTAGAGTGCAGACTATCATGAAATATATAGGATACGACTTTAACACCAACAGTATTCATGGTAATGTTATACCTGCTTTTGTGAATTACTTCTATACTAGTGCTACTTTCAATGATGCATTATATAAGAATGGGCTTGTTAGTAAATTTAATGAGTTGTTTAATCAAATAATAGGTACTCCTACTACTGAAATTCCTTCTTATTCAGATACTACAGTCCAAGCACTAGTAGATAGGGCAGAAGTATCTGGGAACTACTTACGTATATCTAAGAAAGATATGCAGGATTTTATGGATGCTTACAGCTACGGAGAATTGTCCGATGAATCTATAGTATCTACTATACAAGACCTGAATAATAAAATTGACAATGAGAAGTTCTTAGACATTGCATTTATAAGTGATGGGGGAATATTATTAAGAAATACGTTTAAGCAGCCGGAGTTTGACAAGACTATAGTTAACACAGAATACTCTGGAGAGTTAATAGAGCCTATTGAAACTGTAGGGGGTTATAATATCGCTAAATATAATGACAGATATTATATAGACAGTAGGATTGTTACAACTTCAGACGGGCTGAAAGGAGCAGGAGTAGATAATCTCAAATATGCTAGAAGTATTGCCAATAAACTATTAGACAGACCTATAGATTTGAAATCGGTCACTAGTAAACTCAAGAATGGAAGTTTCGCAATACAAAGTTACCAATCCTTACAAATTGGAGACAGATTCTCCGTTTTGGATATAGAATTAAATGATAATATAAAGCTATACAATGACAAGGATTTAGTTAAGAACATTACGTTTAACAACTTCATGTCAGAGCTTAATAAGAAACCCCAATATAAGAAACTAATTGGCATACTCAAAGAGCAGGGACTTAATATAGAATCTATACTTAACACTCAAGAGAAATTGGAGACTTTCTTCTTATTAAAGAATCAATTAAGAGACCCAGACATTCATGCTTCTCTATATAACAGTAAAATACCTAGCATGCTAACTCAAGATAAACTAGACTATGAGCTGCAATTAATGACAGAAGCTTTAAATACAATTCAAAATGCTACTGAATCTGTATATGAAGTAACTGGGGCAAATGGGGACAAATACTCATTCAGAAAGCTAGAATCAGAAAGAAGTGTACCAGTTCACAAGAAAGTACCCAGGTCATTTAAAAGTGAAATGGTAGAGATAGCCAATCACCTTAGTAAGAACTATGGTATTAATGTTAATGTAGTTACTGCTAGAGAGATAGCTTCTAAATTCAGAGGTGTAATTCCTAATGCTGGAAGAACTAATGCATTTATTTATAATGGAGAAGTCTATCTAAATGTAGACAGAGCTACTACAGCTGATTCGCTGCACGAGTTTGCACATTTAATTATGGGTTCTATGAAGAGAACTAACCCAGGTCTTTATTATGGACTAGTTGAACAGGTAGAGTCTCTAGCGAATTATGATGATAAACTGGAAGCATTTAGAATGATAGGAGATACTAGGGCTGTTCCTGACTTGAATGAGGAGATATTTGTTACAGAGTTTGGTAATTACTTCGCTAGAATCGCAGAGCCTTGGTTTGAAGGTAAAGAAGCCTCACTAGAAGAAATGGGAAGAATATTTAAAGAGAAGACTCAAAAGACATTCCAAACTAGTGATGATATTAAGAATGAGAAGTTAGGAAGACTTCTTAATATGTCTATAGATAATATTATGTCTGAATTTGGTAGTGCACTTATTAACAACGATTTGGCAGCAGGTTTTGATATGAACTTAGCTTCTGAATCCCGTACTATAACTAACTTAATTCAGAAATTAATAAAGAGTGGTAACTTAAAGGAGAATTGCTAATGGCTTGTTCATATAGTTTAAATATAAATGGTCAAGTAGTACAATTTGGGGAGGGTAATAACAACTATGCCGACCTATTTGACTTCTTGATAGCACATAAGAATCAGATAGAATATGGTCTTATATCTGATATCGTACTTAGTCAGGACACTAAGCAAGCTGAAATAGTAGCTAAACTAAGAGGTATCAGAAGTGAAGCTAGACTTAGAGAAGACGGAGTAGATTTAACTGGGGGAGATATAAGTTATACTGCTTCTGACGGTAATATGTCCGTTACAGATTTCTTAGAAAAAGGGAGGTCTGGTGACGGTGAGGGTGCATTAATTCAGCCCTTTAATGTTACTAATTGGAGAGGTAGAACTGTTACTGAATTAATGGATAAGGAGAAGATTAGTAGGGAAGAAGCACATGCTAGAGTAGACCAAACGTTAGAGATGTGGGATAGAATAGCTGAAACTGGTATTGATATACACTCTATGATTGGAGACTACTTTGCAGGGCACTATGACTTAGAAGCACTTACTAAGAAATATGGTTTACAATACAGTGAAGCCGTTATTAAATCATTATATAACAACCTAGAAACACTCAAGAGTGAACTGTATAGAGCACATGGTAAAGGTGCTAAAATAATGTCTCAATTTCTGGTTGATGCCAATACAAACGACGGACTTAAACTAGTAGGTTCTATCGACTTAATAGTTGTAGATGAAGAAGGACAACCTCATTTGTATTTATTTAAAAGTTCTACTAAAATTTCTAACGACTGGGATGCAGCTAAAGCATCTAAATATGACTATCAATTAGGATTTTACAGGCAGATGTTAGCTTCTAAGGGAATCCCGGTAAGAAATATGGAACTTAATATAATTCCAATGAAAATAGAAGGCCTAGATGAGGGTCCTTTAACAGATGTTCAGTTTGAGGCAGTACAAGACAGGAAGAAAGACACATCTTCAGCTGTTAATAGGCTAGCTTGGGGAGTAGGAGAATATTATTCAAATATTAGTAACATAATACCTGTAAGGATTACTGATGAGACTGTAGGACATCCTATTAAGGACGGAGTGCTTAACACTCTATCAAAGTTTATTCCTAATCCTAAATTACAGAGTAGAATGGATAGAATAGACGTAGATTCGTTTATTCAAACTCAAGTACATGATTCACCACATCCTTCAGAAGGAAGGTGGTACTTTAGTGATTATTACAATCATAGTAAACCTATCTATATTAAAGATACAGCTGATAAAGCCGTTAATGAAGAACTTAGACAAAAGGTTGAAGAATACTTAAAGAAGAGGGATAGAATCTTTGCAGAGAAGAGACAGGCATTTATATACGATTTGGACAAGGCTTTAAAGGGTTATAAACCTCTAGACCAAATCGTACCACCTTCAGGGTTTAAGACTACAGCTTTTGTAGTAAGTACATTTCAGAAGTATGTAAACGACCCTGGTTGGGAAGTGGTTGATATGGAGAATCTTAAACAGATGGGAATTATAGCTATTCATAATGTTATTACTAAGCAAGTGGACTTTGTGGCACTTAGTAAACATGATTTAAATACTATTATACCACTGTCTTTAGGAACTACTATGTTGGGAGACTATGAGAAGGATGCATATGCCATGAATAATCCATGGTTATTAAGAGCTACTAGTGGTAATATAGAGTTGATGAAGATTATGGCAGCTATTAATGAGATGCCAGAAGTCTTCGGAGATGTATTTAGGATTGGGACATTTAAGGTCTTAAACGCAGATACATCTACAGCTACTATAGCCAATATGAGGAGTATAAGAGAAACTTTCAACTTATTAGCAAAGGAAGCTGGAGTAACTAATAGACTTAATCAGGTTACATTTATGGATGAACTTGAGGTTTTAAAAGGAGAGTTCTTAGCACTTATGAGTAGACCGGATGCTACTCCTAGAACCCAGCAAGAATTAAACACTAAAGTACGTAAGGCATTATTTGACATAAATGTAAACGATAAAGCTGCTACAGCCGACAGGTTAGAAGATATAGCCAAAACGTTGTATACTTCATTCCCAACTATCCTTGAGAAAGCATCAGTGGAAGATATAATGAAAGAGAACTCTAATACTGGTATAGAAAGATTCTATAAAGCAGTTCTAGGAACGATGCTTTATTATAGGGATATTCCATTTACACAGCCGGAGAAGATGGGAAGATATACTCGTAAAGGAGCTCCATTATCAGGAGGTATGGATACTAACCCTGAACTAATTCCAGAGAATAATATTAGACAGGCTGTTAAATTAGTAAGAAAGGCATTTGATGGGGTTACTAGGAAGACTGAAGAGTATTACTATCCATTTTTTAACGACTACGTTAAAGCCTTATGGAAGGATAAGGGATACTCAAACGCCAGAAACTTAGTAATAGGAGACCAGACTAAAATATACGACAATATGTTTAGAAGAAATCCAGACGGGTCTCTAAATGAGCAAATGCTGTTTGCTAATCCTTACGATAATAGTACTCCACTGTCATCTGAAGAAAGAAGATTCTTGAAGAAGATATTATGGGATATCAACAAGTACAGATTTAATCTGGAAGGTAAGTCAGAATCTGACCCAGAAGTGGCGCAACTAAAGAAACAAGACAAATGGTTCTGGGTACCATTGCAGCAGACTAATAATAAGATATTACAAATGGGAATTGCTAAATGGGCTAGCCAAGAAACTAAAGATGTTACTATGAAATTTAAAGACTTCTGGAATAGAGAAGAGAATGATGCATATTCGGAGGAAGAATATACAGCTAAGTCTGACATGATTACTAGATATGAAATGTATAATAGGTTTAACATTTCTGAATCTAGTGAAGATGCCAGACAGGCATTACTAGCACAATACAATTCTGATTTCTGGGAACGTAATTTGGAATCATTAGTAACTAGCTATGTGTTCGCCGCAGAACGTAAAGATGCCTTTGATGATGTGCTCCCGGCAATTAAAGCAATTAAACTATTAGCTCTTAACTATGCTAAAGAAACTGGTGTTGATTTAACAGTGTTTAATGAGACAATGGATAATTACCTTAAAATTGCAGTATTTAACCAGTCCATTATTAGTGAGGAAGGTAAACAGCTATATCAAGCTGTGGGTCCTATTAAGAGATTAGCATCCTTCGGACTGTTGGCATTTAATGTTACTGGTGGAGTCAGAGATGTATTTGACGGAATGTGGAAGAACTCTGCAATGGCCTTTAGTAAAATGTATTACACTGGAGAGAAATTTACTTATAAAGAATTACTACAGGCCGGAGCTATTATCATGAAAGACGGGCCAGACTTTTTATCAAGAGTCACTAAGATAGAGGCTCTTAATGCTAGAATGAGACTCGCTGATTTTGATATGAATAAATTGTCACAGAGGTTAGTAAGTAACAAGTCAGGATTGTCTAATCTATCCAGGTATACTTACTGGTTTACTACAGCACCGGATTACTATAATAGGATGACCATGTTTATAGCTCAAAGTCTACATGATGGGACTTGGGATGCTATAGAAATGACTAAGGACGGATTAAAGTATGATTGGAAGAAAGACAAGCGGTTAGCCGCTTATGCTTCTGGTAATAAGAGTAATCCAGATTATAATAAGCAAAGAGGTCTGTATCTATCTATGATGAAATCTTTTAATGAAACTGAAGGTTTAAATCTAAAAGAAGGTGATGCATTACCATTTGCCTATACACAGGACGAAGTACTTGCTATTAAGACCTTATCAGATTTAGTTTATGGTTATTATGACCATGACGGAAGAATGCAAGCTGAGAAGACTTTTATGGGAGCGTTGCTTGGTCAATTTAAAACATTCTTGTCCGCAACCAGGAATGCTTATTTGCTAGAACCAAAGAACTATGGACTGGCAGGTAGAGTTCAAGCTAAAAATGATAATGGAGACCTTCTATGGTACAAGGATATAGTAGACGACAATGGAGAAACCAAAACCATAGTAACTACAGAGAATACAGGAGTGCCGGTAGAAACTTGGGCTGACAGATACCTAGAGGGAATCTTTTACACCCTTAAAGATGCTTGGAGGGAATTTAAATCCGGAGGTCTAAAAGGAGTTAAAGATAACATATGGAACGAAGATACTGGTGTCAAGAAATCTAATTTAAAGAGATTAGGACATGACTTAATGCTGTGGTTGTTATTAGGAGCTCTAGGTCAGTATTTAATAAGGTTGTGGGCTGAAGCCAGAGAGGAAGATAGAGACCCATTAAATCCTACTATGTCTAGGGCTATGGAAGATACAGTGTTTAGTTTATTCCAGAGAGGATTTACCAATTCATTTGGCGATGTAACTCCTATCAATACCATGTCGAGCTTAGTTAATAATTCGGAACCTGTATCTATTGGATATCTTAGCACAGTGTTCAATAATACCTATGAATTTGCATTTGGAGATAAGACTCTATCTCAATACTTTATGGGAACTACAGGATTCGGTAGAACTTTCAAGGGAGCTACTACTGAACTAAAGAATATAGCTAAATTAGCAGCTGACACAGTTAAAGAAGATACAGAGTAATAATCAAAAAAAAATGGCCTGTACAGTAGAGCATTACACTCCACCATACAGGCCATTATTGTTTATTGAAGCACCCCTAAGGTCTCCATCATAGTTGCTACTTTGACAATTAACTCACCGAGAGTTCCGTTATTATCAATAATATAATCGTAGTCATTATAATCATCCAAAGCATGTTCTGAAATATGATTATCTAATAATCCGGTATCTCTGTTTACCTTAATGACAATTCCTTTCCTATCTTTGATAGCTTGGACTTCATTTAGAAACCTAGTATCTGGCATAATCCAACAAGGCTCTACTGTATTCATATGCACAAACGCAGTATTGCCATATTCATCAGTACCATAAGTAGGATAACTCTTAAATCCTTTATCATAGTCAGACATCATAGATTTAACCCATAGGTTAGGGTCAATAGTTCTTCCCACTTCAGTACCTAGTACTTGTAGGAACTCTCTATGAGTCATAGGTTCTCCTTCACTATTACTAATTGGAATATGTGTAAATGATTCTTTGATACTCTCTGTCTCAAAGCTTGACTTATTACAACCCAATATAATGGACGCACACTGTTTCAGCTTCTCTGCCCATGGATGTTTCTCCCATACACTAAGTATAGGAGCAATATCCTCACTTTCACAGACAGCTTCAAAGTGTTTAGCATTCAGAGTTACTTCTCCCCATAGTTTAGAGGATTTAAGCCAACTTATATACCGAATGATATTACAAACTGTATCTTTACCGCTTTGCTTCTTACCAACTATACCTATAATCATTCTTCTAGAAGGGTTATTTCATCGTCGCTATACTCACAATCTCTTACTTCTAAATCTCCTAGGTCTACTGTATCGTAAGCCTTTTCCCAAGCTTCGTCTTCGCTGTCGGCTTCAACTTCTATGTCAAAGCATAGACGACATCTAAGCTGTCTATCGATACTTACATTATACTTCGGCATCAGTAGTAGCTATTACTAACTCACCAGAGTCAATTGCTTTACGAATGTATCTCATTAATGTGATAGGTTTCGGATACTCTGCTAGAAATGTAGTAGTTCCTACATCATCTCTGTCATTCATGTCTATTGGAAAGACAATAGTTTTATCACCAGCTATAGCATGTGATATCTTAGCTGGATAAGGTAAGGTTACAATTTCTTTTAGTGTCATATTATATTACACAAGATTTTACTAAATCAGCAATCTGTTTACCGTCTGCGGCAGGGAACATAGCTTTAAGCTCTTTGATAATGATTCCCATCTTACTCTTAGGAATCTTAGGCCCGTCTTCACATCCTTGTAATGCACAGACTTCTACCAGCCCTAAAGCAAGTACTTTATCGTCAGGGACCTCGGGCAGAAATTCATTCAAGATAAGAGATTCTGCCATTTCATTATCATATAAATCCTGACGACCTACCATACGGTACTGCTCGGCATTATCAATGCGCTGGTCACGTAACTTCTTAATAATGGCTACTTCAGCAGCATTGTCAAGAGGTTTAGCATTCTTAGCAGTTGCATAGTTGCTAAATTCCGTCTTAATTGCACGGAGGACTGTAGTCCGAACAGCGTCGTGATTCTTCATAGACTCCATAATTAAGGAGTTTAATTTATCATTCCACATATCATTTCTATTTAAAATGTTAATTACATGTCTTGCGTCTTCATCAGTAATACCCGTAACTGTGTTAGTCTTAATGAAGTACTTCCTCTGTTCTGCAAGCATACTTCTGTCATCATCCAATATAGCATAAACATAAGGTTCGGTTTCGGATGCTAACCAATCCCTTATTTCACAACCTCTATGGTCTCCAAACGGAGTAATGCTATGTATCTTGAACTTTAAACCAACTTTGTCAAAGATTGATTGCAAATTAGCTTCAGCTCTCCAAGAGGAGCTAACTACTACCTTGCAGCCAGTCTCTTTGACTATTCTGTTTACAATTTCAACACACTTAGGGTCAAAGTCACCTTGAGGATACACATGGCCCTTATTCCATTCTTCTCTGTACCATGAGACACTATTGAGAACCCCGTCTACGTCTAGAAATAAATATTTGTTAATCCTTTTCATAAAATGTTACTTGTCTGGTGAATCCGTTCTCTAGTATATCCTTGTCTGGTGATACTTCATTCTCAACATCTGCTGAATACTCTTCTATGTACACTTCAGTATCAACATTCTGTATGGTACATCCAGCAACCCAAACACAATCACCCTTATCCATAATAACTTCATAGGGCAGTGCTGACCTGTAATCAGTACGATAAATTTTACCAGTTTGTCCAACTTCTGTATAAGCGGAGTCTAGGACTACTTTGACCTTAGTGTCTTTAGCTAAAGCATATCCCTTTCCTTCTAATGCACAGACACTGGTGTCCAATTTGTGTAGTTTGTAATTACTTAACTGTATTGCATACAATGAATGCTCTGATAAAGTCATAGAATATACACAAAGCAAATCACCATATTTGAGGTCTTTTGTATCCTCTCCTATATACTTGATACAATCGTCAAGGTATATTCGCGCAATAGGTTCAGGAGTCCAAATCTGGAAGTTTCCAGAAGGGTCCAATAAGTCATTATAAACTGGAATGATAAGAGCATCTTCTAGTTCATTTCTGTATCTATAATCTGCTCTAATTGCTAACATACTATCCCAACGCACTTCCGACTCTCTTATACCAGGACTGACTACAGTACCGTAAGCTCCTTCGACTATATGAGTATCTTTTGAAGAAACCATTCTAACTCTTGTTCCCTCAACAATTTTAAACTTTCCCTTTTTCAGATTCATGTTCCATAAATTCATCTGTTAATTCAACTCCTAATTGACATATCTCTTTAAATGACCTCTCATGTAAGAGGTCATTGTTATTGATTAATGCTAATGTAAATTCAAATCTCAATCTTTCATACTTTTTATGTTGCTCATTAGCTTCCTTTTGAGCTTCAGCTGCTTGCTGTGCAGCTTTAATACCCTCCAGGAACTCACCCCAATCTTTACTGTTGTCCATAGAAACTAGGGTTTAGATATTTCATAGTGTGCCTACGTAATATATTCTCTGCTGTACCAGAATCCCATTTAGATTTGCTTCTTATAAAGGCAATATCCTCACTTGAAACATTGGTCATAGCAGAATCACGGTCTCTATCTGTCTCAAATCCACCTACATAATGTACAATAGGACAATCATCTATGGTATATGGGTCATCATCCTCGCATAAGTCTGCATTGAGCTCATCTACCATGTCAACATGATAAAAACCGTCTTGTCCAGCTACGCCTACTCTAAACCTAGGTTCAGAGAACATATGATAAATGCACAAAATACATGGAGGACACTCTGTATCATCTGTATTCTCCTTAATGTAATTTGCTATGAAATTAGCTGCCATTTCATCACAACCCCTACAATCTCCGACTACAAATTCACAGTCATCGTAATTATCGTTGCATGTATCTATTACATCAACAATTGCTGGAACGTAGAACTTCTCAAATTCTTCAGGAGTTATGTCTCTGTGTCCACTAATGAAGTATGTCATTCAGCAAATAAATCGTCTAAACCTTCTACTTCTTCATAATCTACATAAGTATAAAAGATGCCTTCAATGAGATGTCTATGATTAAACGCCCACTGGTAATTATCAAGGTCAGATATTTTAACCCACATGATAGCCTTTACCTCATTCTCCTCTCCGCCTAGCTGTCCTTTGATAGCATTAGTAGAAATTCCAATATGACTCTCGTCTACTACAGCCATGAACCTCATAGTAACATTCTGTCTGTTAGAGTCCTTTGGGTCATCGTTAACACTACACATATAAAGAGCACTAGGTTCAATCTTAACTCCAGTCTCCTCGTAGATTTCCCTAGAGCAGGCTTCTGCTAATGTCTCGTCGAAGTCCAAATAGCCGCAAGGACAGTTCCAATATCCTTGAAAGTCTGGTGCTCCTTCACCTCTTTGATTAGCAAGAACACACCATTCATTGTTAATCCTACAGAATATAAATCCTGCAACGGCTATACTACGGTGAACCCAAACTGCCTCCCCAGCATGTTCACCAGTTTCAATTTTAATAGGATAATTCTTCATTAATAAAATTCTTCAGTTAATCCAGCTTTATACATATAATCTATATCTGTCTCTTATACACATCTGACGCTGCCGACGAAGCTAGAAGTGTAG
>ENA-OZIA01000580-OZIA01000580.1-human-gut-metagenome-genome-assembly--contig:-NODE-580-length-10746-cov-6.636236_pt1 | contig 10746 bp, 10 predicted proteins | sample MGYA00244052_ERZ653698 | MGnify/ENA primary metagenome ERZ653698 (study PRJEB26926, sample SAMN06165337) | human gut metagenome | biome: ENVO:00009003; feature: ENVO:2100002; material: ENVO:00002003...
ACGAATAGCAACCCAAAACAAAATCATTGAGAAACTGCAATCCTTAATCAAAGGACTTGCTGCACAACTTACACAATCTGGAACTCCCAATGTACGCTTGTGTGATTGCCTAGAATGCCATTCATCCACATTACAAGAAAATTGTGTATCTGCAACTGGCTCATATCCTGTATATGGTGCCACAGGGCTTATTGGCTATACGAACGGCTACGCTTATAATGGTGAGTCAATTTTAATAGTCAAAGACGGTTCTGGCGTTGGCTCTTTATCGTATGCTAATGACTGCTATTCTGTAATTGGAACACTCAACTACCTAACAGCTAAAGGGAAATACTCAGTTCTTTACCTATATTATGCACTTATGGCGTTCAATTTCACTCCATATATAACAGGAATGGCTATTCCTCATATCTATTTCAAAGATTATGGGAAAGCAAAAGTATTCTGCCCATCCATTGAGAATCAGATAAGGATTGCGTCTTTGTTGCATAACATTGAGCAAAAGTTAGTTGTGGAGCAAAATCTTATTATATCACTAAGCGCACAAAAGTCTTACTTATTGCGTATGTTGTTTATATAAACATCGTACGCAATAGATGTTGTTTCTGTAATTTCAAGAATTTTAAGCAGTTCTGTTCCATAGAAAGTTTCTTCTCTATTGAGGATGTTAGATTTGTTATATTCTGTTGTTGAGCCTTAGATGGCAATGGGCTTTTGATATGATTAATGTCTTTAAGATATGCAGTTTTCATCGTCCCCTCTGTAATAATTCTGCCTACTTCTTTTGAGAAGTAAGAGGAAGACATCAGCAAATACAAATACTCCACATTGACATTTATGTTCGGAACAATGCCCAAAATACCTTGCTTGGTACAAACTGGGTATTTATTTATAGATATTGCTCCTATGGTCGCACCATTAGAATATATTACAGACTGTGATGGAATAAGCCATGCTGATGATTTTTGCATACCCAGTTCTGTTATAAAATCCTTATTGCTTGTCAGATATTTTTGAGACAAGTCATCAATCTTAATAAAAGGAATAGAACCTCCAGAATAATATTTACTTACCGATGTCGTTGGAGTTCCGCCTTCACCAGCTTTAATATATAAAGAAGCAAACGGATATAGTTCTCCCTTCAAAAGAACAGTCATCAATTCGTCAACAATTCCTTTGATTAAGGATTGCAGTTTCTCAATGATTTTGTTTTGGGTTGCTATTCGTTCGTCAATGAGAGATAGAAATTCAGCTATTTTTCTCTGTTCCTCAATTGATGGAAAATATAATGATATTTTGGATAATCCTTCCTGCCCAATATTGAAATGTTGTGCTCCTGCTCCCATTCTGCAAGTTCTTTTGCGCGCTAATGGCGTAGCAAGCAAATACTTAAAGAACAAAGGATCATAATTGCCGATTTTACGACCACGAATAACAAAGCCTCCATAAATGGCGGTACGATTATCCATGTACACATTAGCTCGTCCAACATCCTCCAATGTTTCTGAGCTACGTTGGAATAGCAAATCTCCGTCTTTCACTCCGAAACATTCTATTTCTTTTTCAGTAGCATTGACCTTGCCACGAATATTGTCATAATTGATAACTCCTTCTGAAAGAATATCCATCACCGAAATGAATGGTAGTCCACTTCCAATACGTTTAGCGTCTGGATTAAGACCATTCTTGAACTCCAAATATTCAGAAAGCGTATGCTCTTCCCACTCTCCACTAAACTCCGGAAATCTCAAATGGGGAACATTACCTATTATATTTCTCTAATTATTAGAACCAATTAAATTCAAAATTATGATTCAGAAGACAATTAGAGAAATTTCGGACGCATGGCGAGAGAACAAGCGACCGTATGTGAAACAATCGACATTGGCAGCCTACATGTTGATTCTTGAAAATCACATTTTGTCAAAGTTTGGTGAGAGTAACGAACTTCATGAAAATGATGTACAAGGCTTTGTGCTTGAAAAGTTGGAAGGCGGATTGAGCGTGAAATCTGTTAAGGACATTCTTATTGTCCTAAAGATGGTTATGAAATTCGGGGTGAAAAACGAATGGATGAACTATTACGAATGGGATATTAAGTACCCAACAGACGTTGCTGGTAAAAAGTTGGAGGTCTTGTCCGTGGCAAATCATAAAAAGATTCTGAACTATATTCAGAGCCACTTTTCCTTTCCGGGACTTGGTATCTATATCAGCCTTAGTACCGGTCTGCGTATAGGGGAGATCTGTGCTTTGAAATGGAGCGACATCAATGTATATGACGGGATTCTAACCGTTAACCGGACGATAGAACGCATCTATATCATAGAAGGAGAGAGAAAACATACAGAGCTGGTCATCAACACGCCAAAGACAAAAAACTCTTGCCGTGAAATCCCGATAAACAAAGAATTGCTTACTATGTTAAAGCCTTTGAAAAAAGTAATTAATGACGATTATTACATTCTTACTAATGATGAGCGTCCGACAGAGCCACGCACATATCGCAACTACTATAAAAGGCTTATGGAGAAACTTGATATTCCCAAGCTGAAGTATCATGGACTCCGTCACAGTTTCGCGACTCGCTGTATAGAAGTCGGTTGTGACTATAAAACAGTCAGCGTATTATTAGGGCATTCCAACATTTCAACTACTTTGGATTTATATGTTCATCCCAATATGGAGCAGAAAAAGCGTTGCATTACCAAGGTTTTCAAGTCACTGGGTAAATAAAGTTATGTATAGAGCGAGGGAATTAATGCTGTAATTTCTTCGCTCACAATTGTTTTGTGGTTCAGAATTATGTTGTATATTTGAATGTTATTAAAAATATTACTTATGAGAAAGGGTTTGATATTCTTCTTGGGAATTGTTACTGGGTGTGTATTAACAATTGCAGTACTTTTTGTTATAGGTATTACCAATTCAAATGCTAACGAATCGGATATTACGATTGCCGAGCAACAGACGGTATTTACTACCGCAACAAAATTTGAAGTTTTTCAGGTTCTTGGGGATGGTGCTTTGGCCAATTGTGAGGAGAAAGGGCATTCAACTTCATTTTTTACTGGGCCGGTCGTCTATATTGTGACAGATGGCCAGAATCTGTTTTATGATGATCAGGTAATTGAAGTACCTAAAGGTAAAAAGGCTATGCAAATAGGAACATTTCGTTATGAGACCAAACTTGGTGAAAAAGTAGTTCCTGTAATAAAATTTCAATAACATAGGCATATTATAAAAGTCTCAACTGGTAGCAATCTCTATCCGATTGAGACTTTTCGTTTATTTACCTCTATCTAAAAACTTCTGTACTATTAACGCTATACCAATTCCTAAAACGGCAATGAGAATACAGCAGATAACTGCTTTCCAAATCAATCCGGAATGCAAAATCTCTGCATTAGCCACTATCATGCACACGAAAAAAGAAGACAGAGCGACTACAATGATAATCAAAATGTAGAATGCGGTAGCCGGGATATGGATAGCATTGTCGGCTTTTTTTATTCTCCGCTCGGCTTCCTTGCATTTGCTTTCAATCTGACCAAGAAAATTGCAGAGAAGTGTTGCTCCAAATTCAATTGCCAACTTTTGCATTTCTTCAGAAATGATAGGTTTGCACTTTCGTATAGAGCCGGACAGATTTTCAACTTCTATTCTCAGCTTATATACATTGTCATTCAGGCTGGCAAGTTCCTTGGCATTTACATCGAGTAGTCGTTTTTCTTCTTCCAGATATTCATTCTTGGGAGTGGTTTTTATGGATTCCACTTCACTCATTTCTGCGGAAAAATCAAATTTCTTTTTCATGGGCTTAGCGTTTTAGTCCTGTTTTCGGTTTCTTCCCTAACGAACGGCTGGCAGCACGAGCGCATCTGCGAGCCCATTGCAAATCGTCTTCGTCCTTGTCTCTCCACGGAAGCTCGCTTTGCGAACCTTCACCACCTCCACCGGTTGTTACATTGGGGGTATTTATCAGTCCGACAAATATAGCTACAGCCATATCGGTAAGTTCCTGACAGTTGGCAATAAACCTGTAATCAAATTCGTCATTGAAACAGTCAAGTACTTTTTCTGGGATATAGAATTTGTAATCCTTGCCTTCATGACTGAGGACATAGGAAATCATATCCTGACTATATGTGAGATATTGGGTATAGTCAATAGGGGCAACCTTATGTGTCGCTACCTGTTGAACGGTTTGGGAAGTATTATTTCTAATGACGGAAGTTGGCTGATGGTGCAGTCTCTTCCATGTTGCAGGAAGTTTCGAGACCATCAGGTTCCTGCCGATTCCCAATTCTGAAGCCTTGTATTTGGTGTTTCCATTCATGAGAGCATATCCACGGAGAAGACCTTTCTTGTCCTCCCTTTCATGGACGGTATAACCTTTCCGTATAAGAGCATTCTTGTAGTCATCCCATGACCACAATGGCATTGCTTTCAGCACCTCCATGCAGTCCCGATTTACTTGTGGAATGTTGAGATTTCGGATTTGTGCTGCAGTCGTCCAGCCACGTTTCTTTGCCACTCGCTCGGCTGCACGTTGTGCTCGAAGATGAATGTTGTGGTCATTGTTGATATTGCCATTTTCATCCAAACGGCAAATCGCAGCGTGGAGATGGGGGACTTCGCCTTTAGATTCCGTATGCAGCCAAACCGAGTATTTGCTATTAGCCAAATTGGTTTGGCAAGAACGGACTTTTCCGTCCTTGCCGATAATCACTTGTTTGTCGAACTCCTCAGCAAAGTCGTGCCAGAGCTTTTGCCAGTCCTCTATGTCATAGAACTGGGTATGTTCGGGCGAAGGACTCAGCTCGATTCTGATAACGGAGTTCTTTATCGGTCGATGCTGGGATAGGGTCAATTGCATGGAGTTCCATATCCCCATAGCGTCCGGTTCTGAGGGCAATAGGTTGTCCAATACCCGATAAATCTTCTCCGGATGTTTTTTGTGCTGTGATTCGCCGGTAATGTAACGGATGTCGTTTATACCGTGCGATATGGCTTTGGCTTTCGCAATCATTCTTCTTCGGATTTTGGGTTAGACGGAATTTTATTCTTCTCTTTTACTGCATTCAGGAACTGGCAGACATTTTCGGCCACATTGCCAAGTTCCTTGAGCCAGCCGACCATGAACGGAATCTGATTGAACATTGCCATGCGCTGCTTTGTGGACATTCCGTGTAGGGCGGATGTGTATTTTATGAGGTCTGACCGACAATCGTCCAGATTCTGCAACAGAGCAGCTTCTTCTTTCGTAAGCCTTGCTTTGGGCTTGAAGTTATACGCACGTGATAATATGTAGTCACTTACGGTCATGCTGCATTGCCCGGCCAGTGATTTTATATGCTCCTTCTGAGTAGGAGTGACTTTAGCTCCGATAAAGACACTTCTGGTTTCTTTCGAGGAGTCCGATGTATTTTCAATATCTTCTTTCATTTGAATCGTTTTATAATGGTTGAATAGGTGCGAGCTTGCGAGTACCGCACCGGCGAGGGAACTGAGCAGGCGAGAGCGCCAATGTACAACCGTAACGCAGTGAGGTTATACCTTGGCATATCTCGCAACAGTTACCTGTTGATGCTTCACGGCAAGCCATATCGGATGCGTATAGTGAACTGGCACTCGGATAGGAAACATAGAATGAAATGAGCCTCTAAAAGAGGGGAGAATATGAATATCTCACATGATGTCTTCCTGCCGACTTTACTTTATTCTTATGTATACGCCCCGACAATAAAGTAAAGTTGAACTCAATAATGGTATTCTGGATTGAAGGCATAATCTTTCCCTTCTTTTATAACCATTCGTTCGTCGCTGAGCAATGTTGCGACCTTTACCGCCTTGTTATAACCGAGTTTTATACCCTGCAATCCGTAACCCTCTTTCAAGCGTTCTATATAATCATCGTAATTGCTGATGTTGCCATTGGCAAAAACGGTATCCAATGCTGGACGATGTACATTCTTTGGAATCTCCTTGTCCGGATCGAACGGTCCTTTGGTTGGTCGTCCGGTCTTCTTCTCTTTGGGCAGATAGGACTCTACCGGTTCGGGCATGGCTTCCTCGTTTATGCGGAAGGCGAAAGGCTCAAACTCACGGTCACGGATATGGACGGCTTCGACCACGCTTACAGCTTTGTCCTCTTTGTCCACTTCGACCTGCATGATGGTTTCCGCTTTATTGTTTAGTTCCGTGCCGATGTGACCACGGGCATGTTCATCATTCTTGTTCTGATGCAAGACGGTATGGATATGGATTTGCCTGTCATCCGTCCACTGCATGAATTTGGAGATGATGTCGGTGGATTCGCTGGAGGAATTGATGTCGTAAAGGAAATCACGAATGCCATCTATGATGACCAATCCCAAATCCGGTATTATGCCAATGGCCTGTTCGACTATCGCCAGACGTAGTTTAGGGGAAAACTTGCGCAGAGCCAGCATAATCAGATTATCCGGATTCTTGTATTCCGGCAAGTCGGCCAAACGTAATATGCGTTTCAATACCTGTTGGCAATGATACCGCCCCTGCTCTGTGTCTATGTATAGAATTTTCCGCTTATTTTCGGGAAATGTAGACCGGTAATGAAGTACGGTGCTGTTATTCAATGCCGATGCGACAATGGCTGAAACGTTGAAAGTTTTCTTGCTTTTGGCTTTTCCGATGGAAGCACTGAAGTTTCCCAATGTTCCGATAATGGTATCGTCCACCATCAGAACCACCGGGGAGTGTTCGTATGTACTCGTTACGCTTATTGTAGACTCCGCCATGTAAGCGGCCAATTCTTCAGGAGAAAGAATAATAGTGTCTGTCTTTTCCATCGCTACCAGTTTTTAGGGTTCGGTTTACGGCGATGGGAGGCGAGCAAAGACTCATTCTCGTCCTCGAAACTTTGCGGAGCCGGATTCTTCCGGGAAGATTCCAGCCATCTATCCAGTTCGTCACGATAGATGTAGAGATGCTTTCCCTGTTTTATAACCGGAATATCGTCTTTCTTGACCTTGTAATAAAAGGTCGACAACGGCATTTTAAGATAGTTGCAAGCCTCCTGTACGGTCATGGGGACGTGCGTGTTCTCTTTGGTTTCGTACTGCTTGGAAAGTTTCTCCGTAAGCAGGTTTTCCATACTTGCGATTCTGTCGCATAGTTCGCCTACCACATTCGGTAGGTCGTTGAATGTCAGTTGGTCTTTTTCCATATTATGACTATTTTAATCGTTTAACATGCTGCGAACCAACTCAATGAAACCTTGCAGAACAATACAGACCGGATTAATTATTTCGTCTGCATACTTTTTTTATTGCGAGTCATCATTATCTACATCTAAATGGAAGCGATAGTCGCCTTTATCTGGTACATCAATGGGAATCTGGCTTGGAACATTATCCCGTAAATTAAGTTTAAGATATTCAAGGGTCGCGTTTACGAGTTCGTATGGAAATGATTCTTTGATAAAAACGGCTCTTTTCGCCAAGGGTACTCCCAAGCGTTCACCGACATTCCATGCCAAATGGCGAAGTCCAGGCGACCTCAGCGGATTGTCTATATTGGAACGAATCGGTTTATATGACTCAGGTTGATCGTAAGCCATATACTCTATATTGGAAATGAGGGTGGCAATATCCTCTTTGGAGAGATAGGGGGCAGTCTTGACGGTTACATATTCCCGAATCGCATCCATGATTTCCGCTTGCCTTTCAATCTCTTTCTTTTTGAGTTCCACTAATATGGAATCATATTTATTCAAATGAGAATCTTGCGGACAATCAGAGTTTACAGTATTTTGATTTGACTGTTGGGACGGAGGACACTCCTGTTCAGCCAAACCCATCGGTTGCTCGATGGGCAGTATTTCAGTAGCATCCATAGATTCTATGGCGTTCTCTGATTCTACAATAGGCGTAAATAGCTCGCCCAAAGAGAAGTTGATAGGATTCTTCGTTAGCCAAGTGTAGAAAAATCGTTGCAGGAGACCGCACAATATAATTGTAACCACAAGGCCTATTATAACTGGAGTTGTTATTGTTGTGGTATTGATTTGGTGATAAGTGAATAGGTAAGTGTCTACTGCCACATAGGCAATTACCAATAATGCAAGAATAAAACTTATCCTCTTGGTCCGAATTTGAGTATTATTTGTCATCTGCTGCAAGTATTTGAAATGGTTATATGGCAAAGTTATGTGCTATATTCCAGATATATATAATTAGTGATGACGAATCGCTCAATATTTGTAAAAAATAACGGTTAGAGTATGATTTTGGGTGAAAAATCATACTCTGACTGCAGAAATCGAGGACAAAGCAGCTGTCAGTCTTGCCGTGTCAGGGTGATTTTCTTGCTGGCTTCACGTTTGTTGGCATCCACGACTTTGATATACCTTTGAGTGGTGGTGATACTCTTGTGTGCCATGATGCTCTGTATGGTGCGGATGTCCGTCCCGGCAGCTGCTTGTAGCGTCGCAAATGTTCTACGATACGAGTGAAATGTTATGTTCTTGGTAATTCCGGCAGAACGAATCCATTCTTTCATCGGTATTTGCGTCCAACTGCGCATAAGCCCCTTGAATACCAAACCTTTCTTTTCAGAATTATAGCCAATCAATCCCAAAGCTTCTTCACTGATGGGAATGATGTCTTCCGCCTTGTTCTTTTGCGTAATGATGTGTACACATTTCCCACCGGCAGAATAGTCCACGATGTCTTCCCAACATAGCGAGAGAATGTCACTGATGCGCAAGCTGGTCATACAGGAAAACAGCGATGCCGTTTTCAGAATAGGTTTCTTGCAAGGTGTCTCAGCCAATTTGTACAATTCCTCAACTGACAGGGCCTCTTTCATTACATCTTCTGTCTCTATCTTTTCCAAGAAATCATTGACATTGGTCTTTATCATCCCATTACGATAGAGTATTTTCAGGAAACCTCTGAAAGTAGACCAGTATCCTGATGCGGAGTTCCGTGTGATACGTCCGTTACGCCTTAGCTTCTTGGCACTCAGCAGATATTCCCGAAACTTGTTACAGAGGTCGATGTCAATCTCTTCAAAGGTGCATTTACCATGTACGAAGTTACTGAAATGCAGATAGACAAACTCCCATTTCTGGTCATGCTTACGGAGCTGCTTGCGATAATACTCCAGAAAGTCTGCCTTGAGTTTGTACTTGTCAAAGAAGTCATACCGTTCATTGACTACCGACTCGAACCTGCGGCAACGGATGGCTTCGGCTTTCTCGGTCATTACCTCGTTGAAATTCTGTTCACGTTTGTTTCTCGGATTGGCATAGATATAAATACCAAGCGATTCATGACGGATAACTTTCATTGTCTCTTTGTCTCGATACCCCGGATAATAATCCAGATAGAAAGACATCATCCTGCCTTTTAGCGGACGTGTCCTTAATGTCACGGTCTTGCATTCATGCATAATGTTATATTTTTATGGTTATTATTAATTCGTCGGCGAAACTCTATAATGTAATCATGCAGATTACCTACAGCAGGGATTAATTTTTGAATAATTTACGGATAGTCATAAATTAGACTATTTGCGGACACCCATTACCCGGTCAAACTCCACTTTCAGGAATCTGACGAACCGTCCGTTCTTCTCACGGTTGATCTGATGGAATTGCAGAATACCGTAAACCGAATCACGAGAGAGCTTGAATTTCTCCATTGCCTCCTTGACGGTATAGTATTCCGCCTTGCTCTCCTGTTCGGAACTCTTTGAGAGGTCGAAGTGGAGCTTGGAGTAGAATATCTGCCCATGCTCCTTCTTGGATGGAATGTTGTTCCGATACACCTGCGAACGGATGGCGACACGTGTCATGCCGTACTTCTCTTGAATCTCTTCCGGTGTGTACCATTCAGTAAGGTCGGAATCCACCTCGTATTTGGCAAAGGCGGCATCGATATGTTTCTTGCTGTAATAGTTGAACTGGCGGATTCTCACTTTCGGCACTTTATGTTGCCTTGTGTAAGTCCACACCCATTTAGCGTTGACTTTGTATTTTTCTGCAATCTCTTCGGCTGTGCAATACTCAGAGATGTCGAAGTCCTCTTTGGGCACGACACGCTCGTAAGGTTTGGTTTTCATCATCAGTTCAATGTCAGCACGGCGGATGAGTGACTTCTTGCCGCTGATGCGTGAAGCCCGAAGTTTGGATTCCTTTACCAATTTATATATGTACTGTCTGGTTACGCCTATTAACTTTGCTGCTTGGGCAAAAGAGAAGAAATCCTGCCCCTCGGCGGCTTGTCGAGGTTGCAATAATTCTTGCGACCGTTTCAACTGTCGCTTACGTTCCCGGATGCGCTCCTTGTAGCCAAGATTGGAACACTGATGGCTACAATAACAGGTCGTTGTTTTTTGAGCTATGAATGGCTTTCCGCACCATTGACAAATCTTTCTTACTTCCATATTTTCTCGTTTATATTGGCGGTAATTTCGCCTTATTTCTCCCGATTTTTGTCAACACATGTAAACCACTGTCAACACACGTCAACTAATGCGTCACTGTGACATTCGGGTTAACCGTGAATTTCTGTCGTGGTAGAAATATGATAGAAAAATATGGATAAAAACCGTTATCTCCAAATACGGATTGGAAACCGTTAAAATAGAAAAGTCACTGAAATACAGCGACTTTATTCTAAATGGTTATGGTTGCTTATGGCTATTTCCAAGCCATCACTTTCCGATGCAGAAAATATAAATTGATTTGTAATATAT
>ENA-OZIA01000592-OZIA01000592.1-human-gut-metagenome-genome-assembly--contig:-NODE-592-length-10613-cov-4.177496_pt1 | contig 10613 bp, 7 predicted proteins | sample MGYA00244052_ERZ653698 | MGnify/ENA primary metagenome ERZ653698 (study PRJEB26926, sample SAMN06165337) | human gut metagenome | biome: ENVO:00009003; feature: ENVO:2100002; material: ENVO:00002003...
CAACGCCATCGTTGATGCGCACAGCAGGAGTTTCGCGGTCGTCCGGTCCGAACGTATTGTCAACGATCTTGCCATAGACAAAGTAGCCGATGATCAGGAGCGCCAGACAGAGTAAGAAACTAATCATACCAGAAACCTCCTTTTATCGTCCGTGCCCGGAGCCCCATTCTGCCCCGTCACGGCCATTCCTTGACCCTATGTTAACACAATCTTCATAAATCTGGTAATATCCTTCCAGAATGGCCCTTATATCAAAAACTATATAAGTCAGTCCTTCCCGGGAATTCCGGAAAAGATTTTTTAACGTATCCTCGGCAAAACTTCTTTGCCGAAATCGTTTCAGCGGGTGTTTTTCCGTTTTCAGTGCACCCTGCCAAACTTTTTGGCACATTTTTGTGCACCTTGTCTGCATTCCCGTTCTTTTTGCCGCAATTCGTCGTTTCTCTGCACAAGCAAAAACCGCCTGCCGGACGGCCCGGCAGGCGGCTTTTGCGGTTGTGAATGGGTATCGGGATGGATGAAGAGGGGGAAATGTCAATTATGCAGTCTTTTTCACTGTCTGCTTTTTGGTCGCATAGATGAACAGCGCCAGCATGGCGATCGCAAAGAGGATGCCCACCGGGTAAGCAACTGCGGTGTTATAGACGGTAGCGCCCTCAGCAGTCTTATGGTTCAGCAGACCGCCCAGGCACTCGGGAGCCAGCACGAAGTAAGTAGCGGACACGGCGCTCATAAAGGTGGCGGGCACTGCGGTGATCCAGTAGTTCTTCTTCTCCTTGAACAGGTACATGGAAGCGGCCCACAGAACGATCATGGCCAGCGTCTGGTTGGTCCAGCTGAAGTAGCGCCAGATCACAGTATAGTTGATGAAGCCCAGCGCGTTGCCGATGCCCAGGAATGCACCCACGCCCAGCACGGGGATGCAGAGCTTCAGGCGGTTGCCGTAGCTGTCCTGATCGATCTTGAACCAGTCGGCCAGAGTCAGGCGGGCAGAACGGAAGGCGGTATCGCCGGAGGTGATGGGGCAGACGACCACGCCGATCATGGCCAGTGCGATGCCCACGCCGCCCATGGTCTTGGAGCAGACATCATAGATGGCCTTGGACTGACCCATTGCCAGTGCCTGTGCCAGACCGGTGTTCAGGCCATCGGTGACCTCGTACAGAGAGCAGCCTGCAGCGGCCCAGATCAGGGCAATGACACCCTCGCAGACCATGGCACCGTAGAACACGAAGTGGCCCTGCTTCTCACTCTTCATGCAGCGGGCCATCAGAGGCGACTGGGTGGAGTGGAAGCCGGAGATCGCGCCGCAGGCAACCGTGATGAACATGAAGCTCCAGATGGGCGTACCCGACGGGTGCATGCTGCCAAAGTGATCCCAGATCTCGGGGATGGTATAGGCGGGGTTGGTGAAGATGCCAAAGATGACACCGATGGCCATGATGATGAGGCAGATACCGAACACGGGGTAGATCTTGCCGATGACCGCATCAATAGAGATAAAGGTCGCGATGAAGTAGTAGGTCAGAATGATGACCAGCCAGAACAGCAGCGAGGTCATCACGCCGGATGCACCGCTCTGGCTGCACAGCTCAACGATCAGTCCGGCAGGGCCAACGGCGAACACGGTGCCCACCATGATCAGCAGCACAACAGAGAACACACGCATCACATTCTGCATCACAGGGCCTAAGTATTTGCCGGTGATCTCCGCGATGGAAGCACCGTCGTTGCGCTCACTCATCATGCCGGAGAAGTAGTCATGCACACCACCGGCAAAGATGGTGCCGAAGGTGATCCACAGGAACACCACGGGGCCCCACAGAGCGCCCTGCATGGCACCAAAGATGGGGCCAAGGCCCGCAATGTTCAGCAGCTGGACGAGGAACAGCTTCCACTGGGGCATCACGACATAGTCCACGCCGTCGTTGATGCGCACAGCAGGCGTTTCACGGTCGTCCGGGCCGAAGGTATTGTCCACGATCTTGCCATAGACGAAGTATCCGCCCACCAGGATCGCAAGACAGAGCAGGAAACTAATCATACCAGAAACCTCCTTTTTGCCCCTGCCGGCCGCGGCCCCATTCTGCCGCATACCCGGGGCTCTTTTCTGGCCTCATGGTAGCACACTTTTTTCCAGCGGAGAAATATCTTTCCGGCATGGGGTCATATCGTTTCCGATATAGCTGCAAAGATTTTTTGCCACTTCTCCGTTTATTTTTTGACCATTTATCAGCAAAAATAAAACCGGGCGCTTATTTTCGCCCGGTTTTGCATCCATTTATTGGTTTTTCTGTCAATTCCGAAGGGAGCAACCTTTGCCGTGCCTTAGCCGGGAAGCCCCTTTATTTTACGGTGGAAGCCGCTTCCTTGTGGAGCAGATCCACAAAGGCCTGCTCCTCGGGGCGCAGGCGGCCCTTGTCCGGGTAGACCAGCACATCCCGCATCTGCTGGCGCTGGGCCGGGCACTTTTTCAGCACCAGATGGTACTGCTCCAGTGCCCTGCGGGGCATGGGCGATGCCCACATGTAGGCCGTGGGCAGCCGCTGCAGGATCGAGAACTGGCTGCACCGCTCATACACATGGATACGGCGCTCCGGGTTGACATGCCAGCGCACACCGTCGCCGCCCTCCTCGCCGGGCAGCTGGAAATCATCGTGGAGGATCTCCATATACTTGTCCAGCTCAGACAGGTCGCGGATCTCCTTCCGGGCCAGCGGGCCGTCCCGGTTGGTCAGCAGGCTGTATTCAAAATCCATAATGGGTTCCATTTTCAGGCCCCGCCGGGCGCAGTAATGGGTATAGTGCTCGTCATCCTCCACGGCATACCGCAGCAGAGCCAGATGATACCCCTGCCGCAGGACATGATCCAGTGCCTCCATGGAGCCGCCCTCCCGGATGTGGATGTGGAGCCGTTCTATGGAGGACACCTTCTCCAGATAATCCACCGCCGCATAGGAGGCATAGGTGGCGTGGGGGATCATTACCCGCAGCTCGGCGCAGCGCTCCTGCGCCTCCTGCACGCTCTGGTCCAGCCGATCCACCTCCCGCAGCACCCGTTCGGCCTGCTCGATGAAATGCCGCCCCTGCTCCGTGGGGATCATGCCGGTGGATGACCGCTCAAAAATGCGGAGATGATATTCTTCTTCCAGATTTTTCAGCGCCTTGCTCACGTTGGGCTGAGCGGCATACAGCCGCTTTGCCGCCGCACTCACAGATCCGCATTCCATGATGGCGACGAGATACCGCAGTTCTGTAATGTTCAACTTTTTCTCTCCTTTTGGCGTTTTTATCCCTTGCGCCTAGTTTATCAGGCGGCACACGGGGCTGTCAAGCGTTGACGGGGCCCCGCTGCCGTTTTATAATGTAAGAAACAATCTGCCCGAAAGAGGTCGAAGAGGATGGAAGAAAAAAACTACCGCGTTCTGCGCATTGAGGAGCAGCTTTATGGCTGCGAGGAGCTGCCCGAGGGCCAGCCCGTGCTCTGTGATGTCCTGCTGGAGGCTGCCGACGGCACGCAGCGGGTTCTCCCCTACCCGGATGCCGAGCTGACCCGGCTGGACATCAACGAGGGCAGCACCGTCACCCTGCGGGATCACAGGCTGACCAAGGCGGCGCACAAGGTCTATTTCACCCGCCACGGCGAGACCGTGTGGAACGTGGAAAACAAGATCTGCGGCATGACCGACAGCCCCCTGACCGAAAAAGGCCGCGCCCAGGCCCGGGAGCTGGGCGATAAGCTCCGGACCAGCGGCCTCCGCATCGATGAGATCCTGTACTCTCCCCTGTCCCGCGCCGCCGACACCGCCATGGCCATTGCCGAGGCCACCGGCCTGCCCGCCCGGTGTGAGCCGCGCCTGCGGGAGCAGTGCTTTGGCAAGTACGAGGGTACGCCCCGGGATGGTGCGGAGTTCCGCATTTCCAAGACCCACTTTGCCGACCGCTATGTGGGCGGCGAAAGCATGATGCAGCTGGCGCAGCGCATCTACAACCTGCTGGACGAATTGAAGGCGGACACCGGCAAGACCTATCTGCTGGTAGCGCACAACGGCATTGCCCGGGTGGTGCACTCCTATTTTTACGATATGACCAACGAGGAATACGCCGCTGCGGGCATCAAAAACTGCCAGCTGGTGGAGTACAGCTTCGGGTAAGGCTTTCCCTGCCCCCAACAACTATTGAAAGGAATGTTCATGTCTAAGCAACGCATCCAGCTTTCCGACCACTTTACCTATTCCCGCCTGCTGCGGTTCGTGCTGCCCTGCATCGGCACCATGCTGTTCACCTCCATCTACGGCATCGTGGACGGGCTGTGTGTCTCCAACTTTGTGGGCAAAACGGCCTTTGCGGCGGTCAACCTCATTATGCCGCTGCCGCAGCTGCTGGGCACCATCGGCTTTATGCTGGGCACCGGCGGCAGCGCCATCGTGGGCATCACGCTGGGCGAGGGCGACCCCAAAAAAGCCGACCGCTATTTTACCATGTTTCTGCTGGCAGCGCTCATCTCGGTCAGTGTGCTGGCCGTGCTGGGCATTGTGTTCCTGCGGCCCATTGCCGTGCTGCTGGGCGCAAAGGGGGAGCTTTTGGACTACGCGGTGCGCTATGGACGCATCCTGATGGTGTCCCTGCCCACCTTTGCGCTGCAGAATATGTTCCAAAGCTTTTTCGTCACCGCCGAAAAGCCGCTTTTGGGCTTCTGGTTCACCGTTGGTGCAGGCTGCACCAACATGGTGCTGGATGTTGTGATGGTGGGTATGCTGCACTGGGGCGTGGAGGGCGCTGCCGTTGCCACCCTTATCAGCCAATTGGTGGGCGGCGTGCTGCCGGTGTTCTATTTTATCGACCACCACAATACCAGCCGCCTGCACCTGTGCAGAACGCAGTTTTACGGCCGCGTGCTGTGGGATGCCTGTATCAACGGTTCTTCTGAGCTGATGACCAACCTTTCCATGTCGCTGGTCAATATCCTGTATAACTTCCAGCTGCTGCGGCTTGCCGGCGAAAACGGCGTGGCGGCTTACGGCGTCATCATGTACGCGGCCTTCCTGTTCGTGGCGGTGTTCGTGGGCTATGCCGTGGGCAGTGCGCCCATCGTCAGCTTCCATTACGGTGCGCGCAACCATGCCGAGGTGCACAATCTCTACCAGAAGAGCCTGCGCCTCATCGCTGTGGTGGCTGTGACCATGACCGCCGTATCCATGGTGCTTATTCCCTATGTGGCACGCATCTTTGTGGGCTACGATACCCAGCTGCTGGCGCTGACCAGCCGCGCCTTCCGACTGTATGCGCTGAGCTTTCTCATCATGGGCTTCAACGTGTATGCGTCCTCCTTCTTCACAGCGCTGGGCGATGGCGTGACGAGTGCCCTCATCTCTTTTCTGCGCACCCTGCTGTTCCAGCTTGCCGCGCTGCTCCTGCTGCCCGCCCTGTGGGGCATTGATGGCGTGTGGCTGGCTGTCACCGCCGCCGAGCTTGCCGCGCTGGCGGTGACCGTGGCGATGTTCCTTACAAAGGATAAGACGTTCCATTACCGAAAGGCGTAAAACAAAAAAGAAGCACGCGGCTGCGTGCTTCTTTTTTGTTTATCCTGCTATGCACCTCACTCCGCTGCAACGCGGACAAAGGGCGCGATGGCGTTGGCATCGCCGTGGCGGACGATGGAGTAGGTGATATCGCAGTAGGGCTGGATGGCGGTGCTCTTTTCCACGGTGGAGATGAGCAGCACCTGCAATTGCAGGCGGCGGAACAGTTCCATCATGGGGCGGATGCGGTCGCTGGTCATCTTGCTGAAAGCTTCGTCCAGCAGCACCAGACGGATGCTGTTCTCGCTCTTCTGGTAGATCTGCAGAAGGCTGGCGCAGATGGCCACATAGAAGGGTGCCTGATTCTCGCCGCCGGAGGAATCGCGGCTGACGCGGGAAAGATACGCCTGCTGCCCGGTGACCTGATTGGTCACCTTGATATCGTAGTCCAGATAGGTGCGGTAGTCCACATAGTCCGAAAGGGTGGCACCGGCAGCGGTGCGTCCCTCCTGTCGGGCGCGGGTGTTCTCGTCCACGTCTGCCATGATCTTTTCCATCAGTTCGTCCACCTGACGCTCGTAGGCAGGGTCGGCGGTGGCGGCAAGGTTGTCCAGAGAGTCGCCCTCGGTCATCTGCTGGTTGCCCTTGTCCACGATGACCTGATAGAACGCCGCCAGCTGCGGGTCGCGGCTGGGTTCCAGCTCAAAGCGGTAGACTTCCTCGCCGTAGGTCAGCTGTTCCATGACCTTGTTCAGCTCCCGGAACTGCCGCCGGGCGTTGAAGATATCGTCCTTCATGCGGAACAGGATATCCTTGCGGAAGCGGTCCTTGCAGTCCCGCTGCGCCTGCTCCAGGCGGGCGGCGTAGCGCTCCAAATCGATGCGCACAAGGCTCTCGTGCTGGGCGCGGTACTGTTCCAGCCCGGCAAGCCCCAAGGGATAATCGCAGACATAGCGCTGGTTGTAGGCTTTCTGCGCCGGTTCCAGCGTGCTGTTCAGGTAGACAGTCAGGGCATCGTCCAGCTTGGCCTGTGCCTTTTCGGCGGCCTGCGCGGCGGCGCGGGGAGACTTGTCCGGCCCGGTCAGCGCCTGCTGACGGCTGCGGGAGAGCGGCTCCACCAGCGGGTGGGCGGCAAAAAAGCTTTCTGCGGCCTGTGCGCTCTTTTCGGCGGTGTCCACCGCTTTTTGCTGCTCGGTCTCGCAGGAAGTGATCTGTTTTTCGCACACGCGCAGGTCGCCGCCGGTCTGTTCCACAGCGGTACGGGCGGCTTCCCATGCGGCTTCGCGCACCTCTTCCTCCTTGTACAGCTGCTGCAAAAGCGGGTTCTCGCGGCACTCCGCCAGCTTTGCCGCCTGCTCGTCCACCGCCGCGCGGGCGGCGGTCAGGGCGGCGCGGGCGTCCCACAGAGCGGCAAGCTCTTCCAGTGTTGTGCCGCGCAAAAGGGTCTGGTACTGGCTGTATGCAGCTTTCAGGTTCTGCTCTGCCTGTGCGGCGGCGCGCACCTCCTCCGCAAGGGCGTTCATCTCCCCTGCCAGTGCCCCGGCGCGGGCGCGGCGGGCTTCCAGACCGATATAGCGCTGCGGGGTGCGCAGACGCTCCAACCGGAAGGGATGGTGGCGCAGAAGGTCCCGGGTGGCGCTGTCGGGATAGTTTTCCAGCGTGTCGGGGGTGTCGCAGCAGACGATGCGGCGCAGGATGGTGTCGGCGTACTGCGCGGCAAGCGGGTTTTCGCTGGTGACCTGTGCCGCCAGACTGTCCGCCGGGGCAGTCTCGGCATGGCGGTTGGCCTTGCGGATGCCCGGGGTATCCAGCAGGCTGATGGGCCCCACCCGGTCGCCCAGCGCCACAAAGGCGCTCTTGGCGGCGGCGTAGTGGGCAGGCGGCACAAGGATATCGAACCGACGGTCACCCAGGCAGGCCTCCACACAGTCCTGCCAGCTCTCATCGGCCACGGTCAGCAGTTCACAGAAGATCTTTGCATCCGCTGTCATGCCGCGGCTTTTCAGCTCGGCATTCACGGCATCCCGCACTTTGGTAGCGGCATCGCCGTGGGGGTAGACCCACTTGCCGCCGGACACGGCATTCAGCTCGGCCCGCAGGGCCTCCTGCTCTTTTGCCAGATCCGCCGAAACCTGCCGGGCAGCGAAATACTGCTCTTCCAGCGGCTTTTCGATGCGGGCCAGTGCCTCGGTCAGGGCGGGGAGATGTTCCGCTGTCAGGCGCTGGGGCCAGAGCTCCTTCTCCACCGCAAAGCCGCTGCGGTTCAGCTGGGTCAGCAGGCCGGTGATGGTATCTGCAGTCGCTTCCAAACTGTTCCTTGTCCGGGCTGCTGCATCCAGCGCGCTCTTTTTCCGGGCCAGCTCCTCGGTCAGGGCATCCAGCGCCCGGCCCGCGCCGCTGTCACCAGCCGCGCCGTGGGCCGCCAGATAGGCCCGGCGGGCTTCGGCTTCGGCATTCTTGGCGGCCTCGTATTTTGCGTTCAGATCGGCCAGCTGGCGGCGGCCTGCATCCAGATGGCTCTGCCAGGAGGCATCCTCACCGGCATCCGCTTCGGCGCGGGCCAGCAGGGCCGCACCCCAGCTGACAAGGGCATCCGTTTCTTTGGCAGCAGCTTCCCGGCCATACGCCACGATCTGTTCCAGCGCGGCGGCACGGGTCTGGGCCTCGGCCAGAACGGCGTGGAGGTTTTCCAGCTCCACCCGGTCGCCCTGCAGCGCTTCCAGATCCAGTTCAGGCTGGGGCAGGATGTACTGGTACAGGAACTCCCGGAAATTGGGGATCTCGTCCATGCTGGTGCCCATCTGGAACACTTCGTTGAACTTTTTGCCCAGCGGGCTGGCTGCGCGTCCGATGCCCAGTGCGCGGCAGATGCGGTCCCGCGCTTCGCTGGGGCTGCGGGTGTAGGAAAGCCGCCCCTCGGCGGGCTTGAAGTCCTCCTTGGCGCTGGGCGCACCGGTGCGCGGGTCGATAAAGGGCAGCTGTTCCAGCGTGATGCCGTCCTCCGAGATATACCACGTCTGGTCGCCGGGGTGCAGCTCCTGCATGGGGCCTTCGGACTCCACCCGCACCGCGATGACAAAGCTGGTGTGCTTGACGCTGTCCCAGAACTCTGCCCCGATATACGCCACGGTATGCCCCGGGCGGCGGTAGGCGTTTTCGCCGCGCTGCTTGGCGTGGACAGAGCCCTGCAGGGTGCGGCCGCTTTTCTTATTGCCCAGCGCATTGAAGTTGCGGTTGGTGGTCAGGCAGTAACGGATGGCGTCCAGAATGGTGGTCTTGCCCACGGCGTTCACGCCGATCATATAGGTCAGGCGGGCGCAGTCGAAGGTGGTATTTTCAAAGTTGTGCCAGTTGATGAGTTTCAGGCGCTTGAGTTCGATCATACTTCACCCTCCCCTGCTTCCATGTCTGCGCCCTCCGGGCGCTCGTACAGACCAAGCTCGGTGCGGGTGCGGGCGCTCTCGGCGGCGGCATCCGCAAGGTCAGCGTCCGGCAGCGCCAGCAGCACCGTGGGAAATACCTCAATGCGGCTGTCCAGCCCGGAGAGCCGTCCCACCGGACGCGCCAGATTGTACCGGCGCAGGGTGCGCATGAGCTTTTCCAGCGTTTGCTGATCCAGCTTGCGGGGCAGGTTCATCTTTTGCAGCTCTGCCTGCACCTCTTCCACCGTGACCAGCACCTCGTCCGCGCTGGCGGCAAGGCTTTCCCGCTTTTGCAGGTACAAAAGCCGCAGCACCAGCAGCAAAATGCTTTCGTACTTGAGCAGCCGTGCCTGACTGCCCTCGTGCTCGTTGACCAGCGCCGCCGCCTGCATGGGTGCGGGGTACAAAAGCACCGCGTAGCCCAAGGGCTTGAACACCGCCCGCACCTCGTTGAGGTGATCCTGAATATACAGATATTTTGCCCGCTGTTCCTCTACGCAGCCCAGCACAAAGCAGTGGTTGAGCAGATAGTTTGCGGTCTCTTCCAGCAGATCAATGGTTGCCATCCGTGTTTACCTCCTTGCGGCGGGTCAGGACAAAATCCTGAAACCGGAAGCCGCCGCGCTCCACCCAGTTTCCGGTCAGGGTGATATCATACTCCCGGTGCGGCGACTGGGAATAGGTGTGCAGGCCGATGATGCCTGTAAAATCGTTCGGGTATTCCTCCACAAGGGTGGAAGCGTTCACCTGCCCGCGGGCAGCCAGTGCCTGCCGCGCCAGCAGCGCCACGTTTTCCTCGGTGACGGCAAGGCGGGCGTAATCCAGCAGAAGCTGCTGCTCCTGCCGCAGCCGTTCGGGGTCCAGGGGTTCGGTGCGCACCGGGGCAAGAGGTGCTTCGGTGCGGGGCGCGGCGGGGGGATACAGCGGCTTTGCGCCGAACACTGCCGCCGGGTACAGGTGCAGCCGCGCCGCCACCGGGCCATCGTCCGGCTCAAACAGCTGCTCCGGGCTGCGGATGTCCTCCGCATAGCGGCGCAGCAGGGCGGTGACGCTGCCCTGCGCCGAGCGGTCGCTCAGCAGCAAAAACTGTGCCCGCTGCACTGCCCGCTTGCGGTAGCGGATGTGGCTGGCGTCGATCTCCTTCATCAGAGTGCTCATCTCCTCCAGCGCGTCCCGCTGCTGCTGGATGAGGGCACGCACCCGGGGCGCAGCTTCGCCGGGGGCGCAGCGCTCCACCCGGGCGTAATCCAGCGCTAAGCGCGGCAGCTGGTTCTGCTCGCAGTCGTCCAGTTCTTCTTCCAGATAGGCGCGGTAATTGAACAGGTTATCGCTGGTTTTAAAGCGGTGGTAGGCCGCCGCCACCACCTTTTCCTCGTACTGGTCGAACAGTTCCAGCACCTCCTGCGGGGTGCGGTTATGGGTCAGGCGGTCGATATAATGCCCGATGGAAGCATTGAGGGCGCGCAGGGACTTGTTCAAAGTTTCAAGGTCTGCCGCCACCTCCCGCAGCACGTTCTCGTAGGGGCTTTTTTCCTGTCCGATGCTGCCCAGCAGCTGCCACGCCTTATACAGCTTGCCGGTATAGGTGACCACCCGGGGGTTCAGGATCTCTTCCAGCGCATCCAGCAGCGGGGTGACCTCCTGTCTCTTATACACATCTCCGAGCCCA
>ENA-OZIA01000599-OZIA01000599.1-human-gut-metagenome-genome-assembly--contig:-NODE-599-length-10550-cov-4.476703_pt1 | contig 10550 bp, 10 predicted proteins | sample MGYA00244052_ERZ653698 | MGnify/ENA primary metagenome ERZ653698 (study PRJEB26926, sample SAMN06165337) | human gut metagenome | biome: ENVO:00009003; feature: ENVO:2100002; material: ENVO:00002003...
GATTGCGCGGGGAATCGCATTTTATGAGCCGGACTGCATAGATTCTTTTGCATCCGTATTCCGTGAAGCAGATCATGCAATGTATGAGAATAAGGTTATGCAGAAATCAATGCAGACTGCGCCGCCTGCTGCGGGACAGTCTTAGGTACTAAAAACAGATGGAGGATAAAAAAATGGGCGATGATAAAAAGATGGCATGGAAAAAACTGCTAAGCGTTTTTGGTGTGTTTTTCCTGATTATGGCAGTATGGCAGATTGTTGTACTTGAGCTGTTGAAAAATGGAGTGATCGGCACAATGGTTGCGATGATACTGATCTGTGCTGCAACAGTAATCATTTTCGGGTTAGTGTTTGCATTAATCAGGACACTTTTGGATGTTTTCAGACAGCTTATGGGCGAAGGCACAGAGGCAGGAGGTTCCGGTGGTGTTGCAGAGAAGGCAAATAAACTTGCGGAGAAAGATGGTGAGATCGGACAGCTTGTGCGTACATTTCAGGAGTCGATTACTTCATTTTCACAGGTTGTACTTGGCATTAAAAAGGCGACGAAGGAGCTTGGTGAGGTTTCGGAGGATTTCAAACATATCTTTAAGAGTATGACAACTTCTCTGGATCAGACCGAGCAGGCAGTTACCACCATTACCGATAATACAATATCCCAGGCAGATCATACCGTTGATATGAAAGAGAAGATCGACGCTATCAGCAGAACGATTGATGAAATTGCTGAAAATGTTTCGATGTTAGCACAGAGTGCAGAGCATATGAAAGAGAGCAACAAAGCAGCAGAAGCAATCATGGAGGAACTTGTAAATATCAGCAAAGAGAGCGGCATTGCGATTGAAAATGTAAGACAGCAGACAGATCTGACCAACCAGTCAGCGCAGGAGATCCGTACGGCAACAGAGATCATAGCCGGAATTTCTAATCAGACAAACCTTCTTGCATTGAATGCAAGCATTGAGGCTGCAAGAGCAGGGGAACATGGAAGAGGATTTGCAGTTGTTGCGGAAGAGATCCGTACGTTAGCAGATCAGTCAAGAGAATCAACAGAGCAGATCAACCAGATTGTCAATACATTGATTGACAATTCAAATATCAGTGTAGAGATCACGCAGAAGGTATCAGAAGCGTTTGTAAAACAGAATGAAAAGATTCATGATACAGAAGAGATTTTCCGTTCACTGAATGAGGAAATCAAGAATACAAGCGATGCGGTAGATGGAATCAGTGAAGAAGTAAGTGCGTTAGATGATCATAAGACTGTGATCGAGAGTGGAATCACATCTCTGACAGAGTTTGCGGAGCAGAATGCTGACAGCGCCAAAGTAACGACCGAGAATATGGAAGAATTCCAGCAGATCGTTGACCAGTGCAATCAGGCGACAGAGCGGATTGTGACAGTATCAGATGAGCTGGTAGGTTACCTCGGAAAAGTAAACGCAAATGTAAAAGATAAAATAGGTGGACGTAATTAAAAAATAAATCGGAAATGGAGAAAAGAGTACCGCATGAGCAATTGTGCGGTATTTTTCAATACTATGAGAACAGAACAGAAAACATCAGTAAAAAACAGCATAGGAAGACTTGTCTTTGTCGGAATCAGTGTCTTGCTTCAGGTGATATGGATCATCAACCTTTTCTTATGGCTGAACCGTTATTCAGCGGCAATTTCCCTTTTTTCCACGCTGATCGCAGTCTCAGTTGTCTTTGCAATATACGGAACGCATGGAAATATGGCATTTAAAGTGCCATGGATGCTTCTGATTGCAGCTTTTCCGATTTTTGGATTGTGTGTGTTTCTGTTATTCGGGCGTTCGAATCTGACGAGGAGCATGAAAAAACGTTATGAATTGATCGATGAGGAACTTTTCCCTTTTTTAAACGGTGATGATGAGGTCATAAAAGAACTGCAGGAAAAAGATTTGTCGATTGCAAATCAGTCGGATTATATCTGGAAATACGGGCATTATCCGGTATATCATAACACGGATGTAGCATTTTATGCGGATGCGTCACAGGGGCTGGAGGCACAGCTTGCAGAACTGAAAAAAGCAGAACATTTTATTTTTATGGAGTACCATGCAATCGAGCAGGCGGAATCGTTTGAGCGGATTTTAAACGTTTTGAAAGACAGAGCTGCACATGGTGTGGAGGTACGTATTTTTTATGATGATGTCGGAAGTATCGGTTTTATCAATCATGATTTCCGTAAACGCATGGAAGAAAATGACATTGCATGCCGTGTATTCAATCCGATTATTCCGGTATTGTCCGTATTTATGAATAACCGGGATCACAGAAAGATCACGGTCATCGATGGAAAGGTGGGATTTACAGGGGGATATAACCTTGCAAATGAGTATTTTAACATTACCCACCCGTACGGACACTGGAAGGATACCGGTATCCGCTTAGAGGGGGATGCGGTAAAAAGCCTTACTGTCATGTTTCTTGAAATGTGGAATGCCGTGAAAAAAACAGATCAGGATTATCAGAAGTATCTGCCAGAGACAGATTATCAGGCGAAACAGGATGGTTTTATCCAGCCGTATGCGGACAGTCCGTTAGATGACGAGCACGTCGGAGAGAGTGTTTATATGAATCTCATTGCACATGCAAAAAAGGAGATTTATTTCACAACCCCGTATCTGATCATCACAGATGAGATGAACCGGGCACTGGGACTTGCAGCAAAACGCGGGGTGGATGTGCGGATCGTCACACCGGGAATCCAGGATAAAAAACTGATCTACAAAGTGACACGTTCTTATTATGCAGGACTGGTGCGACAGGGGGTGCGTATTTATGAATACACACCTGGATTTATTCATGCAAAACAGTGTGTCTGCGACGGGGAAGCGGCAACCTGTGGCACGATCAATATGGATTATCGTAGTTTGTATCTTCATTTTGAAAATGGGGCTTTTTTGTACAACTGTAATGCGGTGAAGGAAATGCGGAAGGATTTTGAACATATTTTTGCCGAGAGTACGGAAGTGACAGAAAAATATAAGAGCGGGCGATCCGCTGTTTTGCGTGGAACCCAGTGCCTTCTACGGTTGTTTGCACCTTTGATGTAAAAAACGCACTTTCTATTATTCATGACAATAGAATGTTCGCAGAGTGTGCATTCTATTGTATGAAATCTTCACAGAAGTTTAAATAAATTTTTGGTAAAAGTATGGTAAAATAGTAATTAGAAGGTAACCGGTCAGGAGAAGCCGTTACAAAATAATGTTTCTAAGGAGAAAGTCAAATGGAGTACATGGATATTGAAACAGTCAAGGAACTGGATCATGTTTTTGGGGACATTGAGGAGTTACAGAAGTTTCGCTGTCTGATGATGCAGTACGAATGTGCGATGTTAGAGGTAAAGACAAAGCTGGATGTATTAAATACAGAGCTGTCGGTCCAGAACAGCAGAAACCCGATCGAGTCGATAAAATGCAGGATCAAGGAACCGGACAGTATCATGAAGAAAATGAAGCGTCAGGAGATCCCGTTTTCGGTGGACAACATTGAAAAAAATTTAAATGATATCGCAGGTGTCCGCGTTATCTGCTCTTTTCCGGATGATATTTATACATTAGCGGATTATCTGGAAAAGCAGGATGACATCAAACTCATCAAGAAAAAAGATTACATCAGCCATCCGAAGCCGAATGGCTACCGCAGCCTCCATTTGATTCTTGAAGTGCCGATTTTTCTGACCAACGAGAAAAAGATGATGCGCGTGGAAGTGCAGTTCCGTACCATTGCAATGGATTTCTGGGCGAGCCTGGAGCACAAGTTAAAATACAAAAAAGATATAGACAATGCACAGGTCATTTCACAGGATCTCTGCTTCTGTGCGGAGCTGATCTCACAGTTAGACGGCAGGATGCAGCAGATCAGGGAGCGGCTGGAAGAGAAGAAAGATGATACACAATCCAATATTACCGGGGTTTGATTCAGACCCCGGATGATGAGAAAGTCGATTTAAAGAAACTGCCGGTGCAAAGGGAATCCAGGTGCTATGGAGTGAGCCGGTTTAAACAGATCAGTCCTGAAACTCCCTGTAATGTTTCAAAAACAGATCCGCAAGATTTCCCTGAAGCGTTACCCCAAGATCGGTCAGGGTAGCGGAGAGTGCTTCTAAAGCAGGAACCATATGTTCTAATCTTGCATTTTCGCCCATGTGTCCGATACGGATCACTTTTCCGGACAATTCATCAAAGGAGCCGGCAAGCATAATGTTATATTTTGTGCGCATCTCATCTAAGATGGATTTTGCATCGGTACATTCCGGGATATCAAAAACCGTTACGGTGTTTGAGTAACCGCTCTGCAGATGAAGTTTTAATCCTGCTTCTTTGACGGCTGCCCTGGTGGCGGAACCGATCCTTGCATGACGCTCATACAGGGTTTTATCGCCGGCGATCAGGTTAAATGCAGCGCGCAGACCGTAGATATCGCTGATCGGCATGGTGTAAGGAAACCATTTCTTCTCATAGTAACCGTCGAAAGTCATCAGATTTGCATAGAAAGATGCAATCGGGGTTTTACGGTTTTTCATTTTTTCTTTTGCATCATCACTCACCACAACAAAAGTAAGACCAGGAGGTGCAGAGACTGCTTTCTGGGAACCGCCGCAGAGAAGATCGATCTGAAAGTCATCGACGCAGACTCTCTCGCCAAACATACCGGAAACAGAGTCAACGACCGTTAAAATGCCATACTGTTTGAGCAGCGGACAGATTCTGCTGATATCATTTAACATCCCGCTCGGTGTGTCACAGTGGACAACGGTGGCGTAAGCGTAGTCGTGATGATCTTTTAAGTATTCCGCGAGTGCGTCCACATCCAAAGTGTTCTCGTAATCGGCATGGTAAAGTTCCGGGATGCCGCCGTACATGCTGACAAAGTCGGCAAATCCTTTACCGTAGATACCGTTATCGATGACAAGTACTTTATCGCCCGGCTCTGTCAGGGAAGCGCAGGCAGCTTCCAGTCCTAAAATTCCTTCCCCGTCTAAGATCAGCGTCTCATTTTTCGTGCCAAGAAGGCTGCTGATCAGCTCGCAGGTCTCTTTGTAAAAATCATAAAATTCTTCATCCAGATCAGGATTTGTGCAGGCAAAACTGCGCGCACGCCTTACTGTTTCCGGCACCTGTGTCGGTCCGGGAGTCATGATCTTGTACATAATAATCTCCATTCTTATCCGTTTTTCAATGAAAACAACGTTTTCATTTGCATCTCAAGTTTGTGCGCAAGCACAAATCTTGCGTGTGAAAAATCTCATTTTTCACACGAATCCTCTTTTCTGAAAAATAAATTATTTAAAAATGATTTTGTTTGCTGCTTTGCGAAGCGGCTCGATAACGATCAGAACCACAACGGCTGCAACACCGATCTGTACCAGATTTCCAGGAATGGAAGTAAACGGTGCGATCCAGTTCCCATAAATAATTCCTTCTGCGATATAGTAGCCGACTACTTTGATCACGCAGGCAGCAACGATTGCAAGTGCGTCAAAGCCAAGACCGTGATGCTTTTCTGTAATTGCGCCGACTACATAACCCATGATGGCTACAATCACAAAAGTGAAAGGTGCCCATGCAGTCCAGCCGGAGAGCAGATCAAAAAGTCCCATGCCAATGCCGCCGGCGAGTGCACCGCTTTTTTTGCCAAATAAAATCGCGCAGATGAAAAGTGGAACGTTGCCAAGGTGGATCAGTCCGCCGTTTGCGGTGATCGGAAGTCTGACATTGACGAATGCGGTAAATACATAGGTCAGTGCGATGAAAAGTGCCGTGATAGTCAGAAACTGTACCTGACCGATTGAATTTTCTGCTTTTGCAGCTGTTGTAGATGTTGTGCTCATATTCTTTTCTCCTCATTTGTTTCGTATGACCGATTTTTAACAGTCATTTGTTTATGCCTATCTTAAACGCACACTGGTTTATTTTAAAATGCCAGTTAAGTGAAAAATGAGCAGACCAGTTTATGTGGACTTTTTATGCTCTGCTTCAATACAACATAAAAAAGAGTGCCGGAAAGCCGACACTCTTTTTTAAATCCATTGTTTACAATATCTTAATCTAACAAATAAAAACTGGTTCTATTTAAAAAGAAAAAGGTACATGTGAAACTACTGATTGTGCTGGTAGTAATTATTTTACTACTGTAACGTTGGTTGCCTGAGGTCCTTTAGCGCCTTCTACTACTTCGAATTCTACAGTAGCGCCTTCTTCCAGGGATTTGAAACCATCCATGTTCAGACCTGAGTAGTGTACGAATACATCATTGCCCTGCTCGTCAGAGATGAATCCGTATCCTTTTTGGTTGTTAAACCATTTTACTGTACCTTTGTTCATTGAAAAGTACCTCCAAAAAATATTACTGGCTGTATTTACAGCTAGTTAGAGCATATCATAACGGTTTTGAAAAGTAAAGGAAAAAAACGGATATTTTTTAACCTAATTTCTCAATAACAATATTGTGGTTTTTGAGAAAAATCTCAACCAGTCTGTCCCATTCGTGCTCTAAGGATTTATCGGTGGAAAAGATACGATAGGATACGCCGGTCGTGAGCATAAGGTTTCCATTCTGGAACTTCAGATTCAAAAACATGCCGGTCACATCCTGTGGTGTAAAAGGCGTCTGCATACTGGCAAGCGTGCGGGATAAGTTGTCCGGTGAGAGCAGAAAAACAAACTTAAAATAAGAAGGTGTCCGTTTTCCCTTGATTAGATCAAAGCAGTGCTGGCGCACTCTGCCGTAGGGCAGAAACGCAAGGCCGGATAACCCCTGTTCTTCTAATTCTTCACTGGAATAAAAGTCCGGTGTGACCGTTCCGTCAAAATTCCACACAGCATCTTTCTGGATCGTGGCTTCTTTTAATAAGAAATGATCGAATGTATCAGAGCATAAAAGCTGATTCATAAAATTTTTAAGTTCCGGGATATTGAGCGCTAACATGCGGTATACCTCTTTCATAAGCTGATGGTGTGGTGCTGGAGTTTAAAGGTGGATTTTAATTTCTGCAGGTATCATGATCCACCTTTAAACTCCAACATCACATCCCCATTGTACCATAAAACACCCGGAAACAAAATAAAGGATGTAATCTTTCTGATTTTATAGTAGAATAGGAGTGGTTTTAATCAGTATGACAGAAAAGAGGAAATACAATGAACGAACAAACAGTTTTATTTGATTTATTAAAAGAGGGAGTATCTCCGGCACATGTGGTAAAATCGTGTGAAAAACGTTTAGAGGATGCCGGATTTGAAAAGATAGCTTATGAAAAAGAATGGAATCTAAAAGCGGGTGGACGTTATTATGTGGATCACCACGATACCACATTGTTCGCATTTACGATTCCGGAAGATGAGATGAAAAAAGAGGAAAAACCTGCAGTGCGCATTGCAGCGGCACATACGGATTTTCCGTGTCTGCGCATTAAGCCGTCCTGTGATGTCGTGACAAACCGCTATGCACAGGTCAACATCGAGGTATATGGAGGTGCAATCTTAAATACCTGGTTAGACAGACCGCTTGGTGTGGCAGGACGTGTGGCAGTGAGGGGCAATGATCCGTTTGTACCGGAAATGAAATATTTTGCATCCGAAAAGAATCTGCTGACAATCCCGAATCTTGCGATCCATATGAACCGCGAAGTGAATAAGGGCGTGGAGTTAAATAAGCAGATCGATATGATCCCGGTTGCAGGGCTGCTTGCAGAAGAAGAGAAGAATGCCGATTATTTCTTAAGTTTTCTTGCAAAGGAACTGTCTGTTGCAAAAGAGGATATTTTAGACTTTGAACTGTCGGTGTACTGCAAGGAGCAGCCGGAGTATGTTGGGGTAGCAGATGACTTTATATCCTCTCCGAGACTGGATAACCTGACATCCTGTGCGGCTTTAGTGTCCGGTATTTTAGATGCGGAAAGAAAAGACGGTATCAATCTAATCGCCTTATTTGACCATGAGGAGATCGGAAGCCGCAGCAAACAGGGAGCAGGTTCTATCTTACTTCACGACATGCTGCTTCGCATTTTAGCGGAATGCGGTGCGAAGGAGAGTGCGCAGGAGCTGCTGTATCAGAGTATGCTGTTATCGGTAGACGTTGCACATGGACTGCATCCGAATCAGGCAGGCAAAATGGACATCACAAATAAACCGGTGCTCGGAAGCGGCTTCTGTATCAAGGAGGCATGTTCCCAGTCCTACGCAACAGACTGTGAGGCGATTGCAATCATCCAGCAGATCTGTGATCTGAAGAAGATCCCGTATCAGAAATTTGTAAACCGTTCCGATATGGCAGGCGGCGGAACACTTGGCTCTATCGCATCTGCGCTGCTGCCGGTAAAAACAGTGGATATTGGTATTCCGCTTCTGGCAATGCATTCAGCAAGAGAATTGATGGGGGCAGCAGATCAGGAGGCACTGACAGAGCTTGTAACGGCATATTTTTCACTTTAAGGAGGAATTTTGAAAAGAAGAAAAAGGCATACACTGCTTAAGTTTATAATTCTTGCAGTGATAGCGGGCGGAGTGGTTCAATATTCCGGAGTGCTTAAGGATACAGGTGTGTTTCCGGAAAAAATCACAAACCAGATCAGTGTAGAACAGAAAAATGCGAAAGCAGAAACATATTCCGGTACGGCAGAGGAACAGACGGCAAAGAGTACAGAGATAAGCACGGAAAATGAAACAGCGGATACCGAAGTGCCGCATGGATATGCTTATGAAACGCTGACGGCGGAGCAGAAGACTGTCTATGACGAAGTGTACCGGATCATTCTGGCACATGATTCAAAGGTAAAAGTAAGTACCTGTGATGAAAAAGTTTTAGAGAAGGCATATCGTTCTGTGATAGCAGATCATGGGGGCATTTTCTGGGTATCCGGTTATAACTACACACAGTATACCATGGGAAAAAAGATTGTCAGCATCGATTTTTCCCCAAGTTATACGATGGAGCGCACAGAGCGTGATTCCTATCAGAGGCGGATCGACGCAGTGGTGGATTCCATATTAAAAAATGTGGATCCATCCTGGGGAGATTATGAAAAGGCAAAATATGTGTTTGAATATCTGGCGGGAAACGTTGAATATCAAATGGGGACGGAACAAAATCAGAATATCATCAGTGTCTTTTTAAATAAGAAAACAGTCTGTCAGGGATATGCCAACGCCACGCAGTATCTGCTGACACTTCTGGGGATTCCGGCTGTTGTGGTGACAGGAACTGCGGAGGGAGACACACACGCATGGAATCTTGTCCAGCTTGACGGTGCATATTATTTTATGGATACGACATGGGGAAATTCTTCCTATAACAATGGTGCGAGCGGTATGGGGACTTTTATCAATTATAATTATTTCGGGGTGACTACGGCTGAAATCAGCAAAACGCATCAGGCGGACGGTACGCTGCTTTTGCCGGAATGTACGGCAACGGCAGATAATTATTATGTAAGAGAAGGAAAATATATCACCGGGTGGGAACCGGATGTGATCGGACAGATTTATGGCGCTGCTTATCGCAATGGAGCTGTCACGGAGGAGATTCGTTTTTCGGATACATCTTTATATGATCAGGCAAAAGCTTATCTGATTGATGAACAGCATATCCGCGATTATTGTGAGGGAATTACAGGATTATCATATATTGAGGACAGAGATCAGAATGTACTGATCCTGAAATTTTCGTAGAAAAGATATCAGATAAAAAATATATAAAATATAATAGAAACCTCTATACAAAACAAAGTTTTTGTGCTAATGTTATGTAGTAATTGATACTACATGTAATGGAAAAAAATAACATATAAAAAGTTTTTGAATAACAAATTGTCGGACTATGGAGGTTATAAGATATGTACAAGATCGTGATTGACAGTTGTGGAGAACTGCCGGAAGATTTAAAAAAGGATGGACATTATCAGAATGTATCGTTAGAGTTAGAGGTAGATGGATGCTATATCCGCGATGACGAGACATTTGACCAGAAGGATTTTCTTCGCAGGGTAAAGGAAAGTGTTACCGGACCAAAGTCTGCATGCCCGTCTCCGGATGAATATATGAAGTCCTATGAAGGGGATGCCGATCATGTATATGTGGTAACTTTATCCGGCAAGCTTTCCGGATCTTATAACAGTGCCGAACTTGGAAAAAATTTATTTGAGGAGGAACATCCGGGCGAGAAGAAGATTTATGTATTCAATTCCCGTTCCGCTTCCGTCGGTGAGACACTGATCGGTATGAAAGTGCAGGAGTGTGAAGAGGCCGGTATGAGTTTTGAGGAAGTTGTTGCGGCAACAGAGAAATATATCAGTTCCAGAATATGTAAAGAGCCAGAGAATTGTACTGCGTTGTGCAGCAGTTACACATTATGCCATGATCTATCTCAATGGCAAACTGATATGTGAGCATAAAGGAGGATTTCTTCCATTTGAAGTAGAATTAAATGATCATTTACAGGATGGAGATAATCTCCTTACCATTGCGGTTAATAATGTTATTGATTATACAACCTGTCTCTTATACACATCTCCGAGC
>ENA-OZIA01000606-OZIA01000606.1-human-gut-metagenome-genome-assembly--contig:-NODE-606-length-10477-cov-4.890520_pt1 | contig 10477 bp, 9 predicted proteins | sample MGYA00244052_ERZ653698 | MGnify/ENA primary metagenome ERZ653698 (study PRJEB26926, sample SAMN06165337) | human gut metagenome | biome: ENVO:00009003; feature: ENVO:2100002; material: ENVO:00002003...
CAGATTGTGAACGCAGTTTGACAATCTTTTGTCATTTTAAAATGAAAATATGTAAAATTTTAGATTGCAAGCACTCTTCGACAAAAATTGCAGCCGTTTTGGGTAATCTTGTACAAATTACACACCGGAAATTCTATATAATCAATTCACTTTCAGAGAACTCTTCCGTTTAGCCTCTTGATTTTATCACGTGCTGTGCGACAAAAAAACGCCATTGTAACAAAAAGCCGTTTTAATTTCACAAACGCCCGAAAAGTACAAAAAAACGGGCTTGTAAAGCAAATTACAAGCCCTAAAATGTTTATATCTATAAGATAATTTCGGATATTACGGAGTTAGAGAGTAAAAATCCGCGCCGCGTCAGAGAAATTCCGCCGTTCTCACAGCTGCAAAGCCCGTATTTTTCGTATTGCTTTGCGCTTTCAAGCATTTTTTGCGGTATGCCGTGATGAAAACGGGCGTAAAAACGCTCTTGAGTAAGCCCCTCGCGAAGCCTTAAAGCGAGCATACAAAATTCCTCTTCGTCGCCGCCGTCGCCCTCAGTTAAACGCTCATTGCCGCTTATGAAATACTCAATATCACGCGGATAATATGTGCGTTTTCCGCCTAAAAACGAATGTGCCGAAGCACCTATGCCGAGGTACTCCTCATCGTGCCAATATTTCAGATTGTGGCGGCTCTCAAAGCCGGGAACCGCAAAATTTGATATTTCATACTGCATAATACCGTGTTCTTCGAGGTATTCGCACATAAAAAGGTACATATCGGCCGTATCGTCGTCAGAGGGGAACGGCAATTTGTCTCTCATACGAAAAAACGGCGTATTCTCCTCTATTTTGAGAATATAGCAGCTGAGATGCGGCACACCCGAAGAAATGCAGAAATCAAGCGTACTTTTAAGGCTCTCTTTAGTTTGACCCGGCACGCCGAGCATTACATCAAGCGAAATATTATTTATTCCCGCTTTTTTTGCCCGCGAAACGACACTTTGAACCTCGCTTTTGCCGGCTCGTCTGCCTAAAATCCTACGTTCGCCGTCATTTGCCGACTGCAAGCCTATGGAAAGCCTATTTACTTTACACTCGCTTACTTTTTCAAAGAATTCGTCGCCGAGCGAAAACGGGTTGCACTCTACCGTTATTTCCGCATCATCGGTCAAAAACGTTGATTTTGCGCTGTTTATGATTTGACAAAGATAATCCGGAGCCAAAACCGACGGAGTTCCGCCGCCAATGTAAAGAGTATCAGCTTTACAATTAAGCTGTTTTGAATTGTTCCGAAGTTCTCGCAAAACAGCCGAAACATATCTGTTTTTTGTATCGTCATCGGCGCGAAACGAGTAAAAATCGCAATACGGGCACTTTGAATTGCAAAACGGAATGTGAATATACAGTCCTATATTATTCATCGTCTAATTTAAGCACAGCCATAAACGCCTCTTGCGGAACTTCTACCGTACCGAACTTGCGCATACGCTTTTTACCCTCTTTTTGCTTTTCAAGCAGCTTCTTTTTACGCGTTATATCGCCGCCGTAGCATTTAGCAAGCACGTCCTTACGCATTGCCTTTACGGTTTCGCGCGCTATTACCTTGCCGCCCACGGCTATCTGAATGGGAATTTCAAACATCTGGCGCGGAATATTGTCCTTAAGCTTCTCGGCTATTCTGCGCGCTCTCGGATAAGCCTTTTCGGAGTGAATAATAAACGAGAGGGCATCTATCATATCGCCGTTCAAAAGAACGTCGAGCTTTACAAGGCTTGACCTTTGGTAGCCGCAAAGCTCATAGTCAAACGAAGCATAGCCGCGCGTACGCGATTTTAAGACGTCAAAGAAGTCGTAGATTATTTCGTTAAGCGGGAGTATATATTTTAAGTCCACCCTGTCGGCGTCAAGATACGTCATTTCTTTATATTCGCCGCGTCTGTCTTGGCAAAGGTCCATTATGGCTCCCACATAATCCTTAGGAGAAAAGATGTGCGCCTCAACCATGGGTTCCTCCGCAAAGTCTATTGTTGCGGGGTCGGGGTAGTTGCACGGATTGTCTATTTCGACTACGTTTCCGTCGGTAAGATGTATTTTGTAGACAACCGAAGGTATTGTTGTTACGAGGTCGAGGTCATACTCTCTCTCGAGGCGTTCCTGTATGATTTCAAGGTGCAAAAGCCCCAAAAAACCACACCTGAAGCCGAATCCGAGGGCACTTGACGTCTCGGGTTCAAACGAGAGCGAGGCGTCATTCAGCTGTAATTTGGCAAGAGCATCCCTAAGAGCCTCATAATCCGCTCCGTCCGCCGGATAAATTCCGCAGAAAACCATCGGATTTACCTTGCGATATCCTGCAAGCGGCTCCGAAGCCGGATTTTCGGCAAGAGTCACGGTATCGCCTACGCGCGCATCGCCTACGGTTTTAATCGAAGCGGTGATATAACCGACCTCGCCCGAGGACAGCTGCTTTGTCGGCTCCAAGCTCTTGGCGCGCATATATCCCGTTTCCACAATTGTAAATTCGGCACCCGTAGCCATAAGACGCATGGTCTGCCCCGGCCTTACCACACCGTCAACTATTCTGACATAGACAATTACACCGCGATAGCTGTCATATACGGAGTCAAATACAAGCGCTCTGAGCGGCTTTGAATCGTTATCATCCGGAGGCGGCACAAGGTTTACGATTTCCTCGAGCACAGCGGGGACATTCTCGCCCGTTTTTGCCGAAATTCGCGGCGAATCCATACACGGTATGCCTATAACGTCCTCCACTTCTTTAGCAACGCGCTCCGGCTCTGCGGCGGGAAGGTCGATTTTATTTATTACCGGTACAATTTCAAGGTCGTGGTCAAGCGCAAGGTAGGTATTTGCAAGAGTTTGAGCCTCTATCCCCTGTGACGCGTCAACTATCAGCACAGCTCCCTCGCATGCCGCAAGGGAACGCGACACCTCATAGTTGAAGTCAACATGACCGGGAGTGTCTATTAAGTTCAGTTCATATTTTTTGCCGTCGGCAGCCTTGTAATCAAGCTTTACGGCACGTGCCTTAATGGTTATACCGCGTTCACGCTCAATATCCATATTGTCAAGAAGCTGCGCCTCCATATCGCGTTTCGCTACGGAGTCCGTAAGCTCCAACAAACGGTCGGCAAGCGTACTCTTGCCGTGGTCGATATGGGCAATTATGCAAAAATTTCTGATGTAGTCCTTTTTACCTGACATAAATTTCCTCTTTTATCTTTTTAAATCCCGTATATTATATCAAATTCGGAGTTAAATGTGAATACCGAAAATTATTTCTCACGGTCATAAAAAGACAGCATCGGCTTTATCTTTTTGCCGCCTATCACTCTCTGCTCGTAGTTTTTGGTTATTTTAAACACCGTCCCCGACAAAAGCAACAGACCTATAAGGTTCGGTAAAGCCATAAGACCGTTAAACGTATCGGAAAGATCCCAAACAAGCTGAATGCTCGACACGGCACCTATAAATGTCATTGCGAGAAATATTATTTTATACACCGCAGTCAGCTTTTTTCCGCCTATATATTCTGCGGCGCGCGAGCCGTACACCGACCAGCCGAGTATGGTTGAAAAAGCGAACATAACTATACCTATGGATACTATATAAGAGCCCCATTTGCCGAGCACACTCTCGAAGGCATATATTGTTATATTGACTCCCTCAAGTCCGCTTTGCAGATTTGCCCCGGTAGTCAGTATTACGAGTGCCGTAAGGGTGCATATAACAATGGTGTCAAAAAACACCTGAAATATGCCCCACATACCCTGTGTTACGGGTTCCTTGGCATCAGAGGAGGAATGGACCATTACCGACGAGCCGAGGCCCGCCTCATTAGAAAATACTCCGCGCGCCACACCGAAACGCATAGCTCTTGAAATACCGTATCCCATAACGCCTCCTCCGACGGAGCGCATACTGAACGCCCCCGAAAATATCTCGCCGAAAGCGTCGCCTATATGGCGGAAGTTTACGATTATTATTATAAGCGCGCCTATTATGTAAAACGCCGCCATAAAAGGCACAAATTTTTCCGTCACCGTGACTATTCTTTTCAGTCCGCCGTAAATTATAACGGCTATAAGGGCGCAAACGACTATCCCCGTGACAACGCCCGGTATATTAAACGAACCCTTAAGTGCCGTGGATATTCCGTTGACCTGAGCCACCGAGCCTATTCCGAACGACGCGAACAGACAAAAAACAGAAAATATAACCGCAAGCCACTTTTGACCGAGTCCCTTTTCAATATAATACATAGGGCCGCCCACCCACTCGCCTTTTTCGTTTTTTCTGCGGAAATATATGCCGAGCGCATTTTCGGAAAAGCTCGTCATCATACCGAGCAAAGCAGAAATCCACATCCAAAATACCGCACCCGCTCCGCCGGAGGAAATCGCGGTGGCTACGCCTACAATGTTGCCCGTGCCTACCGTTGCGGCAAGAGCCGTTGCAAGTGCCTGGAACTGCGATATGGCTTTTTCATCCTTGGTTTTTGTTACCTTGCGGTCTTTAAAAATTGCGGCAACCGTATTTTTAATTGTGTAGCAAAAACGGCGTATTTGAAAAAATCGCGTACCGCACGTGAGATAAAGACCGGTAAGCAGCATCAATATGAGCATCGGAGGCCCCCAAACGACGCTGTTTACCTTACTGTTGATATTCTGAATAAGCTCTACAAAATTTTGCATAGTACCTCCGAATGTGTTTTTATTGAATAACAAGAAAACGGGGCAAAAGCAGCTAATAACAGTATTGCTTTACGCCCCGAATTATTAAGAATAAAGCTTTCCGACTATGATGTTCACAAGCGAAACCGGCAATGCCTTTGAAAGTGTCAAAAACAGATGATATTTAGTGCCTTTTGTAGACAAAAGCTTCGGACGAGCTTTGGTTGCCGCAGCATACACCGCATCGGCTATATCGTCCGGTGACATACCGTTTTGCTCGTCGCGCTCCATACCGGCAACCGCTCTTTTAAGTGTCTCGCCGTAAAATTCGTCACCGGCGGTATTTTTCTCTCTTGCCGCGGTGAAACCCGTTTTAACATCGCCCGGCATTACGGCGCAGACCTTTATATTAAACGGTCGCACCTCGTTTGCAAGAGCCAGAGTCAGCGAATTTACAGCCGCCTTTGACGCCGAATAAAACGCCTGAAACGGTATGGCAAGCGGAGCCGCAAGAGAGCTGAGATTAACAATTCTTCCGCCGCCTTGAAGCCTCATATATTTAATTACGTTTTTTGAGCAAATAAAGCAGCCGAAGAAATTGACGTCAAACTGTTTTTTAGCTTCTGCAAGCTCTGTGAATTCAACCGCCCCTGAGATGCCGAAGCCTGCATTATTCACAAGTATATCAATGCTTCCGCTGTCATTATATATTTTTTTGAATGCCTCTGAAACCGAGTGCTCATCCGTGACGTCGCACGAAATATGCTTAACGCCTACCGTTTGAATCTTCGGCTCGCGGCGGCTCAGCTCATACACCCTGTATCCGTTTTCAAGAAACTTACGGCAGCAGGAAAGTCCTATTCCGCTCGAACCGCCCGTAACAACTGCAGTTTTCATCAATCTCAACTCCGTTAAAGAAGGCAAAGGCGCAAAGCCGCCTCGCCCGTAAAATACAAAAGAATTTTATCACAGCGGAAACGTTTTCGCAACTAAATGCGAAAAAATATCCGTAAATTCTGTATGTGCAGCCGTATGTAAGATTACTATATTGCCTTGCCGTATAGTCCCGTATTTTGCCAAATCGTCCGTTATTTTATTCTATTAAACAAGTCGATAATAAATACGTCTATATTGTTTGCGGCATATTCGGCGATGCCAAACGGCCGAGCATCCTCAGACCGATTGCCGATTTTCACAATTTGCGGCGCTTTTACCGTTTTTTAACAGAATTACAGTTGCACATTTTGCTCATAAGCTTTAAAATTACAGTATATAGTTATATTGTCGCAGGCATTAAAGCGGCACGAGAATCGGTATAAATCCGAATAAAATCAGCCGTTTCATATTCACGAAAAAAGGATGTAAAAAACAATGAAAAAGAAAAAAGAGAAAGGAAATAACAAGGGTTTATCGAGATACCTTGTGTCGGCATTACTGTTTTTGTTGTTCGAAGCGGTGGCAATCACACTATGGCTAATAAAGGATAATCTGTTTTATTTGCTGAATTTCAGCTACATAGGCGCCTGCCTCGCATTGGGGACGGCACTTTTTACCGCCGAGAAACGCTATGCGCGTCATTTTGTACAGCTGGCAGTCGGAAGCTATATGCTGCTGTACCTCGGCATAATCTCCCGAGAAAATATGCAGATTGAGGGCTTTTGGTACTATCTGTTCCTCGGCGTTTTTGAAGCAGCAACCATTCACTATGCCGTGGCCAAAATCTTCGGACCGCTGCTGTTCGGACGCGGATGGTGCGGCTATGCCTGTTGGACGGCTATGGTTTTGGACTTTCTTCCTTATAAGCAGCCACGGAAGCCGCGAAAAGAAAAGCTCGGAATTCTGCGCTATGTGATGTTTGCGTTATCATTGGCTCTTGTGTCGGGTCTGTTTTTGTTCAAGGTCGCAAATCTTGAGAAAATTATGTTTTGGCTGTTTCTCGCCGGAAATGCGCTTTACTATATATCCGGAATTGCGCTTGCCTTTATATTTAAGGATAACCGCGCGTTCTGCAAATATCTCTGCCCTATCACAGTATTTCTGAAGCCTATGAGTTATTTTTCGCTTCTGCGCGTCCACTGTGACGAGAGTAAATGCGTTCATTGCGGCAAGTGCCTGAAAGTATGCCCAATGGATGTTGAGGTTAACAAGGATTCACGCAAGCGAAAAAACGGAACAGAGTGTATTCTCTGCTACGAGTGTACAAAAAACTGCCCCACAAAGGCACTGCATTAAAGCGAAAAAATAAAGAAAGGTGCAATTCCGAATGAATTGCACCTTGTTTTTTACAAATTCAAAAAGTCTTTTCTGTAATCTACTCCAAAGTATTCGGCGAGCTGCTGCATTTCAATGTCCTTTATCGTGTTGACTCTCGGCATTCTTCCGTTTGTGATATTACAGGCGATTACCGACGGATATTTGCCTTTTGCAATCAACGGATTTGAGTTTAATCCGCAGGAGCTTATTTCAACCTGCTCAAAGCTGCCGTGATGTCTTTGATTGTGCCGCTCCGCCATTGGTTTTATCCTGCTGTTGTTAAAGCTCTCCCACAGAATATTTTTATAGACATAATACTGCACAAGTGCTAAAATTTAAGCAAATTCTAATTGAATTTAATTTTTAAAAACACTTTGGAAGAGTTGGCAAATGACAAAACAAAATTCTATGCTTACCGGCAAGCCGATAAAAAGTATAATTAAATTCTCGCTGCCGATTATGGCTTCATCGCTTTTACAGTATAACTATACATTGGTCGACAATATACTTGTCGGGCGATATGTAAGCACGGACGCTCTTGCCGCAGTCGGCGGAGTCGCCTCGATAAACTCGTTTATTGTCGGTGCGGCACTCGGCCTTACAAGCGGATTTACAATACCGGTGGCGCATGCTTACGGCGCAAAGGACCAAGACAGGGTCAACAGATATTCCGGAAGCAGCATTACGGTGTCGTTCTTGCTCGGCCTGTTACTTGTTGTTGTCGCGCACATTATTTCCACTCCTCTTTTGAAGCTTATCGGCACGCCTGACGAAATTCTCGGTCTTTCCTCGGCGTATGTAAACATTCTTTACTTTGCAATACCGTTTCAGATGCTCTCAAACAATTTTACCGCAATTTCAAGAGCCGTCGGTGAGAGCAGAAAACCGCTCATATATTTTACGGCAAGTATTTTTGTAAATTTCGCGCTTGACATGCTGTTCATAAAGGTATTTCGCTGGAGCGTTGAGGGAGCTGCGCTTGCTACGCTTATTTCTCACATTACGGCAGCCGTCCTTACAGGAAATTACATTTTAAGGCGCAATAAAAGCGTACACATTTCAAAAAAAGAGCTCAAACTCGACCTCAAAACAGCATTCATACAGTTAAAATTGGGAATACCCGTTTCGCTTCAGTTTACCGTTACCTCTATCGGGTCGATGTGTCTTCAAAGCGCGGTAAATTCATTCGGCACGGCGACTATTGCAGGCTTTACCGCCGCAGGAAGGGTCGAGAATATTGCAAATATACCGCTGAGCGGACTCAGCGTCGGCACACAAACCTTCGTCGGGCAAAACTACGGGGCCGGAAAGTACGATCGAATAATTAAATCGGTTAAAAAAATATTTACGCTCAACATACTTCTTTCCGTCGCTTTAAGCGTTGCTCTTCTGACGGCAGGTATGCCGATAGTCAGGCTGTTTATGACAGAGCCTAATGAAGACGTCTTGTTTGCCGCCCATAAATATCTTATCGCCACGGCGGAGTGCTTCAGTCTTGTCGCGGTGCTGTTCGTTTTAAGAAACACTCTGCAGGGTCTCGGCTTTACATATGCAAATGCGGTTGCGGGTGCCGGAGAGCTGATAGGAAGAATATCAATAGCGCTTATTTTCACTCCGCTTATCGGCTTCAATGCAGTATGCTACGCAGCCCCTGCCGCATGGCTTCTTGCAGACATTCCGCTTGCGATTATATATTTAAAAAAGAAGAAGAAATTTAAGGCGTTAGCAATGCGGAATATGAATACAACAGCGGATATATAGCCCTTGAAATTTCTTTATCCGCAAACGAAATAAAAAGAATTATCATTAAACAGTCGAGTAAATCTCGTTTTATAAGTATTGATTTTATAAAACATTATTTATATATTGAAGTCAGCCGAGAAAGGAAGCAAGGCTTTTCGGCAATGGATTTATATGCAAAAAACCAACACTTCCTTATGAACACTCAGCCAACGGAGCGAGATTTTTTGTTAAACACCGAATTTTAAAATTCGAGACGTAAAAATCGATAAGCGGTCGCGACATTTACGTTTGCTTTTTTGTATACCCAAACAGGTTTCCTTGACAAAAAGCAAAGTCCAATGCTTAATATTTTTTGCAGCACAAGCTCACTTTTGCCCTGTTGCGTATTAACCGAGCGATAATTATTTAAAATGAGGTGCCTTTATGAAAAAATATAATATAACGACATTGATTTTAATGATATTGGTTTGTCTCGGACCGCCGCTGAATCTTTTATTTGAGTATTTTGTTTTACATCAAAATCCGTCTCCTGTTTTGTGGGGTACAACGATTTTCTCGTTGACAGGCTTGCTGCTTTTCATCATCTACTATATAAAAATATTAAAGTAATAATGTGTTTGAATATGCAGCTTTGACCGTTACAGGTAAAACAGCTTCAGCTTAAAGAGGTGTTCATATGAAAAAACTATTATACGATATAGCTCCGTTTTATTTGTCCGAAGGGTGTATAGATGAGCTACACGCCCAAAAAATGATAGGAACGGCCGTATGTGCACCGGAGTCTTGTATAACTGAAATTCTAAACGAAGCTCTCTCTTTACTTTATAATCGTTTTTCCGGGATTGTTTTTATAAGGGCTGATGAAGAAACAATTTTAAAGACAACCAACTATCTTAAGACGGATTATGATTATAAACAGATGAAGCCAACAGGTTTTTTGTCGTACAAATTGCCTGAGCTCTCATTTCCGTTGAATTCTGAAAATTTGCCCTACATTATAGATAATTTTGCTGATTTTTCTTCACTTGAAATTCATTTTGCCAAAAGAGAATCCGTCAATTTTGTTTATGAAAGCGTTAAAAATCATCCGTATAAAATATCAGCTGAAAATTTATATGATTTTATAACAGAAAGATATGTGATTTTAAATAAAAGCGGAGATGCCGATGAGCTTGAATGTGTTGTAAAAGAGCCCTACATACAGGAGATTTTAGATATTTTTTTGAAACATTTTAAATCGGATAAATAAACAAAATCTCACTCCGTGAAAAAGAGTGAGATTTTTTGTTGCGAATTGAATTTTGAAATGCGTTTCAGAAAAAGAAAAAATAAAAGGCAGAGATTATCTCTGCCCTTGGAGCTACTGGCCGGACTTGAACCGGCGACCTGCTGATTACGAATCAGCTGCTCTACCAACTGAGCCACAGTAGCAAATGTTATTCAAAACAAAAACAGCCTTGATTTAGCTGCTCACATATTATAAATGAACCGCGCTGTTTTTGCAAGAGTAAAAAGCAAAAAAGTTCAGTTTTTGACAAACATATCATCTTGGATTGTGAAATCGCCGTATATGTGATAATATATTATAAGCTTACAGGCTGTCTGTAATCGGATTTTTCGATTACTTCGCAAACAAGCTGTACTTTTTATTTAAAGGGGTAATATAATGAGCATAGCCGTAGTTACCGGTGCCTCCGGAGGTATCGGTGCCGAAATTGCAAAACGACTGGCACAGGACGGTTTTTCCGTTGCACTTATATATAACCTGTCTCTTATACACATCTGACGCTGCCGACGAAG
>ENA-OZIA01000623-OZIA01000623.1-human-gut-metagenome-genome-assembly--contig:-NODE-623-length-10287-cov-5.392005_pt1 | contig 10287 bp, 8 predicted proteins | sample MGYA00244052_ERZ653698 | MGnify/ENA primary metagenome ERZ653698 (study PRJEB26926, sample SAMN06165337) | human gut metagenome | biome: ENVO:00009003; feature: ENVO:2100002; material: ENVO:00002003...
AAATGTGACTTCTTTTTGAATTTGATGAAAAAGTCCTTGACTTTTCGTCTCTGGCGAGGCAGAGGGAGATTTTGAAGGAGCTGTCTTTCAGGATACCGATGTTGCAAAGTGGTTAGAGGCAGTTGCATTTACCTTAGATTCATCCGGAAGAGATGAAAAGTTGGAAAAACTTGCTGATGAGACGATCGACCTGATCGGGAAGGCACAGTGTGAAGACGGATATTTAAATACCTACTTCACGATCAAAGAACCGGACAGACGCTGGACGAACCTGAAAGAAGGACACGAACTTTACACGGCGGGGCACATGATCGAGGCAGCAGCTGCATATTACAATGCGACAGGGAAAAGAAAGTTCCTCGATATTGTTTCAAGATTTGCAGACCTGATCTGTGAAACCTTTGGACCGGAGGAAGGAAAGTGTCATGGATATCCGGGACATCCGGAAGTAGAACTTGCCCTGGTAAAATTGTACCGGGCAACCGGACAGAAAAGATATTTAGATCTTGCGAAATATTTTATCGATACAAGAGGTGTGGGAGAAAATTATTTTTTCCAGGAAGAAAAGAAAGAAAAATATCAGCAGATATTTCCTGAATTTGCCGGATATGTACCGGAGTATTCTCAGTCACATCTGCCGGTCAGAGAGCAGAAGACAGCAGAGGGGCATGCGGTAAGAGCCGTATATCTCTACAGCGCAATGGCAGATCTGGCATATGAATATCAGGATGAGACATTATTAGATGCCTGTAAGACACTCTGGAATAACATGACAGAGAAAAGAATGTACATCACAGGCGGCATTGGTTCATCGGGATTGTTAGAGCGGTTCACAACCGACTATGATCTTCCGAACGACAGAAATTATTCCGAATCCTGCGCATCCATCGGACTTGCGATGTTTGGAAACCGGATGGCGCAGATCACAAAAGATGCAAAATATGCGGACATTGTGGAGAAGGCACTTTACAATACAGTGCTTGCAGGGATTGCGATGGATGGAAAGAGTTTCTTCTATGTCAATCCATTGGAGGTATGGCCGGATAACTGCATCGAACGGACATCCATGGAGCATGTAAAGCCGGTCAGACAGAAATGGTTTGGCGTGGCGTGCTGTCCGCCGAATATTGCAAGAACACTTGCTTCTTTAGGACAGTACATCTATGGAGCAGATGAAAATAGTTTATACATTAATTTATACATATCCAGTCAGACAAAACTTCTGATTGGAGAGACAGAGACAGAAGTAATAATGGAAAGCAGTTTCTTAAAGGATGGAACGGTAACGGTTCATCTGGAATCAGAAAAAGCTTCCAAAGGAACACTGGCACTTCGGATTCCCGGCTACACAAAAGAATTTACCGTGTGGCGCGGAGCGCAGAAAATAAAAACACCGCTCATAAAAAAAGGTTATCTTATGATAACGGATCTTGCAGCATCTGAGGAGATCAAAATATCCTGTGACATGAAAGCAAGATTTGTATATGCAAATCCGAAAGTGAGAGCGGATGAAGGAAAAGCATGTATCATGCGCGGTCCATTGGTATACTGCCTCGAAGAGACAGACAATGGAGAAAACTTAAGTTCCTTATATGTGGATACAAAAGAAGCGCTGACTGAAAACTGGGAGGAACAGTTATTAGGCGGTGTGATGACGGTGGAAGCAAAAGGAAAACGCATTTTGGAAGATCACTGGACGGCAGAAGAGTTATACAAAGAACAGCCGCCGGAGTTAAAGGATGTGACGTTAAAAGCAGTTCCTTACTGTTACTGGGGCAACCGGAAAACAGGGGAGATGGCAGTCTGGATCAGACAGCTGATCTGACAGAAAAACATGTATCACGCGGAAGATCATCTGAAAACAGGAGATACTTTCGATCTGATAAAGAAAAACATTTGGGAGGTAAATGTATGAAGAAGAAGGTTTTAGCAGCATTAATGTGCGCAGCAATGACAGTTGGAATGCTTGCCGGATGTGGCGGTAATTCCACAGCAGGAAACAGCAGTTCCGGTGCGGGGGAAGCAGCATCCGGTACAGAGAGCGCAGACAGCGGCGCAGGAAGAAGAGAGATGGACGTAGAGGGTGATGATGTCACAACACTTGAGGTCTGGACATTCATCGAGAACCATCAGGATTTCTACACTAACATGGCTGAGAAATGGAATGAGGAAAATCCGGATAAGAAGGTTAAACTTGTTTTATCCAACATGGCATATGATGATATGCACAACAAATTATCACTTGCATTAGAGTCAGGAGAGGGTGCTCCGGATGTCGTTGATATCGAGCTTGGTAAATTCCCTGCATTCATGACAGGTGATATCGGATTAAAACCATTGAACGATGCAGTAGAGCCATATCTTGACAATGTAGTAGAGTCCAGATTACAGCTTTACTCCAAAGATGGTAACTATTATGGATTCCCTACACACGTTGGTACGACCGTTGCTTTCTACAACACAGAAGCATTAGAGGCAGCAGGTATTGATTATACAACCATTAAGACCTGGGATGACTTCAAAGAAGCCGGTGCAAAATACAAAGAAGCAACCGGAAAAACATTTGCAGCATGTGAGACAACTGCTCAGTGGACATTAAACTTAATGCTCGCTCAGAAAGGCGGAGATTATTTAAATGATGATGGAAGCCTTGCAGTAAACAATGACACCATGGTTGAATGTTTACAGACCATGAAAGATATGCAGGATGCAGGTGCTATGGACGTTATCGCCGGTGGACAGCCTGACAACGAGGAAGCATATCCGTTATACAACAGCGGTGATGTCGCAGCAGCAATCATGCCATTCTGGCAGACCAGCCGTTACTTAAGCTACATGACAGACCTTTCCGGTAAAGTTGCAATCGCAGCACCTCCTGTATTTGGTGACAACGATGCAGTAAAGACCATCGGTGGTGGTGGTACCGGTACAGCAGTTGTAGCATCCAGCCCGAATGCTGACCTTGCAGCAGAAGTATTCGCTTACATCAAACTTTCTGACACAGCAAACGTAGAAGTTTGGAATGTATTAGGATTTGACCCGGTTAACACAGCAGTATGGACAGACAAATCCGTAACAGAGAACCCGGATAATCAGTATGTACAGTACTTCAACACAAAACCATTTGATGCATTATTAGATGTTCAGGACGGCATTGGATTACTGACCTGCTATACAGATGAGAAGATGCCATCCATCAACAATATCTTCTGTACAGAGACTTTGAATAATATCTTCGAGTCCGGTATGGATGTAAAAGAAGCGTTAGACGAGGCACAGTCTGCACTTCAGAATGAATTTGGAGAATAAGAGACAGGTTTAAACAGGCAGGGATGTGGGGCAGATGTCCTGCATCCCGTTTCCTGTTATGAGGGAAAAGGGGGCATTACAGCATGAATAAAGTGAAGAAGTTTTTGTATTCGCAAAAAGCAGCACCTTATGTGTTTATTCTTCCATTTGTTCTGACAGTCATTTTGTTTTGGGTATTCCCGATCGCAAATGGTGTACTGTTAAGTTTTCAGGACGTCCTGAAAGATAAATGGGTTGGAATGAACAACTATAAGAGATTACTCTCTGATACATATTTCAGAAAAGCAGTCTGGAACAGTTTTAAATACATGGTGGGAACACTGGTACTTTTAATTCCGTTTCCAATGTTATTTGCAAGTATGTTAAACAGTAAACTGATGAAGGCGAAGGGATTTTTCAAGTCTGTTTATTTTATCCCGGCACTGACATCTGTGGTCGTTGTAGGTACAATCTTCCGTCTGATGTTTGGTGAGATGGATACGGCACTTGCAAACCAGATTTTAAATTTCTTTGGACATTCTTCCATCAAATGGCTGAAAGGTGAATGGACCGGATACTTTGCACTTCTCCTAGTAGCGTGCTGGCGCTGGACCGGTGTCAATATCCTCTATTTCCTTGCAGGGTTACAGAATATCTCCACGGATCTCTACGAGGCGGCTTCCATCGACGGAGCGACAAAGTGGCAGCAGTTTAAGAGCATTTCAGTACCGCTTGTAAAACCGACCACGATCTATGTATTAACAATTAGTATTTATGCAGGACTTTCCATGTTCCTTGAGTCTTACATGCTGTGGAAAGGTAATAACTCCCCACAGAATATCGGACTTACGATCGTTGGTTATCTGTATCGTCAGGGTATTGAAAAACGTGCAATGGGATATGCATGTGCAGTTGGTTTAGTGCTCCTTATCATTGTTATGATCATTAATATCATCCAGCTTGCACTGACCGGAACATTTAAGAAGGAGGAGAGATAATATGGCAGCAGAATCTATCGGAATGAGCCAGAAAAAGAAAGACAGGGCGGCAACCATAGGTATGATCATATTTTTTTCCATCCTTGCGATCCTTACCGTTCTGCCGATCTATCTGTTGGTATTAGCCAGTTTTAAACCGGGAAACTTCCTGCTTCAGTACGGATTAAACCTGAATCTGGATATCCCGCATCTGACACTGGACAATTACAAATTACTGTTCACCGGAAAACATGATTACTGGACATGGTTTGGCAACAGCCTGATCCTGACAGTCATCACAGTGATCCTGACCCTGGCGATCAGTGCATTCGTTGCATATGGATTTGCGGCCTATGATTTTAAGGGAAAGAATTTCTTGTTTATTATAGTGCTTTTGATCCTCTCTGTACCGTTTGAGGTTATTATGCTCCCTCTGTACAAGCAGATTTCAAGCTGGGGCATGATGGACAGCTATGTATCAGTAGTACTTCCGTTTTTGGCACATGCATCCACGATCTTCTTCTTCCGGCAGTATCTATTGGGACTGCCAAAGTCGCTGATCGAGGCAGGACGTATCGACGGCGCAACAGAGTATGGTATCTTCTTTAAACTGATCGTGCCGATCATGAAACCGGCATTCTCAGCGATGGCGATCTTAAATGGTATGAATGCATGGAACAATTATCTGTGGCCGTTATTAGTCATCCGTTCTGCAGACAAATACACACTGACCATTGGTCTTAATACACTGATCAACCCGTATGGTGATAACTACAGTCTGTTGGTTGTCGGTTCTGTATTTTCTATCATACCGATCTTTGTATTATTTATCTGCTTCCAGAAATACTTTATTGAAGGTATGACAGCAGGTGCGGTAAAAGAGTAAGATTTTAAGTGACAGGAGGAAATATACATGAGTAGAAAAGCAAAAATGGTACTGGATAAAGAATTTCAGATCGCTCCGATCGACAAAAGGATTTACGGTTCTTTTATCGAACATCTTGGAAGAGCAGTATATGAAGGAATTTATCAGCCGGGACATCCGTCGGCAGATGAGGATGGATTCCGCAAAGATGTGATGGAGCTGGTAAAGGAGCTGGATGTGCCGATCATCCGTTATCCGGGCGGCAACTTTGTATCAAACTTTTTCTGGGAGGACTCTGTGGGACCGGTTGAGGAGCGACCGCACCGTCTGGAACTTGCATGGAGAAGTTTAGAGAAAAATGAGATCGGTTTAAATGAATTTTCCAAATGGGCAAAGAAAGTCAATTCTGATGTCATGATGGCAGTGAACCTTGGAACCCGCGGCATTGCAGATGCCTGCAATCTTTTAGAGTACTGCAATCATCCTTCGGGAACGAAATACAGTGACCTGCGTATCAGACATGGTGTGAAAGATCCACATAAGATCAAAGTCTGGTGCCTTGGAAATGAGATGGACGGACCATGGCAGATCGGACACAAGACAATGGAAGAGTACGGAAGACTGGCAGAGGAGACAGCAAAAGCAATGCGTCTGATCGATCCGGATATCGAACTGGTATCCTGCGGAAGTTCAAATCTGGATATGCCAACCTTCCCGGACTGGGAGGCTGTTACACTCAGTCATACTTATGATTATGTGGACTATATTTCCATGCATCAGTATTATGGCAACCGTGACAATGACAGCAATGATTTTCTTGCGCAGTCCGATGATATGGATACATTTATCCGTACAGTCATTGCAACCTGTGATTATGTCAAAGCGAAAAAACGCAGCAAAAAAGTTATGAATTTAAGTTTTGATGAATGGAATGTATGGTTCCACTCGAATGCCGCAGATGATGATATTACAGAAAATCATCCATGGCAGGTAGCACCTCCGATGTTAGAGGATATTTACAACTTCGAGGATGCATTGTTAGTCGGACTGATGCTGATCACGCTGATGAAACATGCAGACCGTGTCAAGATGGCATGCCTGGCACAGTTAGTCAATGTTATCGCACCGATTATGACCGATGCGGCAGGCGGAGCATGGAAACAGACGATTTTCTATCCTTTCATGCATGCATCTAAATATGGCAGAGGCATTGCATTGCAGCCGGTGATCGCAAGTTCAAAACATGCAACTGCAAAGCATGACGAGATCACGGACGTGGAATCTGTAGCTGTCTATAATGAAGAAAAGGATGAGGTTACGATCTTTGCAGTAAATCGTAACTTAGAAGAGGATGTAGAGCTTACCACCGATGTGCGCAGCTTTGCGGGATACCGGATCAAAGAGCATATCGTGATGGAAAACGATGACTTAAAAGCAGCCAACACGCTGACCGAACAGAATGTATATCCGGTTAACGCAGATGACAGAAGTAAACTTGATGACGGTGTTGTCACAAGCGTGTTAAAGAAAGCATCCTGGAATGTGATCCGTCTTGGAAAATAGAATGTGAGAGCAGTTGTGTGAACAAATTGTTACAGATTCTTCAAATAGAATTCAAAAAATGTACAACGGGATTTCACAAATTGCGGATATATTATTAGTATCACGAACGAGTGATAAAACTTTTTTTCATAAATTCTCCCCCTTTTTAAATCCACCATTTCCCCAAAATGGTGGATTTTTTGTGCAATAATTACAAATATCATTAAAATAGAGGCTTTTTAATGACAGAATAGCAGCGGTATGCTAAAATTCAGACAAGTATTTTCAGATGTATGAAACGAGGGAAAATAGTTAAACAACTTGTGATTTATTATAAATACGAAGGAAAAGGAGTGTCCGTATGAGTAATACAACCAAAAGGGCATTAGAAGCATCCTTAAAAAAATTACTTTTACAGAAACCATTAGATAAAATTACGATCCAGGATCTGACCACGGACTGTGGAATCAGCCGTATGGCATTTTATTACCATTTTAAAGATATCTATGATCTGGTTGAATGGGCATGCGTGGAGGACGGAAAGCGGGCGCTGCAGGGAAAACGAACCTACAATTCCTGGCAGGAAGGGTTAGAGCAGATTTTTAAGGCAGTGCTGGAAAATAAACCGTTTATCATGAATGTATACCGTTCGGTCAGCAAGGAACAGATTGAAAGTTATCTTTATAAGCTGACGTTTGAACTGATCGAGGGTGTGGTAAATGAGAAGGCGGAAGGAACCGGTCTCCCGGAGGAAGATAAACGTTTTATTGCAGATTTTTACAAGTATGGTTTTGTCGGTGTGATGTTAGACTGGATCAAAGACGGTATGCAGGAAGATTACAGCACGATCGTCAAAAAAATGAGTCTGACACTGCACGGAAATATCAGTAATTCGATTGGAAATTTTTTGGATGAAGGATGATTTATGTTTCGGATGACAGTCAGCAACGTCGTCCGGTTAATTTAGGTACGCTGTACCGGATTTGTAAATGCAAGGCCCATTATTTATCAAAACAGGCGGAATGATAAAAATATTGTCATTCCGCCTGTTTTGTATATTGGATTTTTATCCGGGAAGTAATAAGATGACCACAGAACGAAGATAATAAAAGCAGTTAGAAAGGAGATTCTTATTATGTCAAATAAAAATAAAACCATCGCGTTAGCATCTTTGATTGCAGCAGGAGCCGGTGTGGCAGCAGTTGCGGCAAGCAACAGCCACAAACAGGCAAAGGCAAAGAAGATCGCCGAAAAACAGCAGGCAGAGAGTGGAACACCATACCGCAATACAGAGCGTGGAAAATACGAGAAAAACAGCAAAGGTATTTATTATACCAACGGTAACTACGAGGCATTTGCACATCCGAAAAAACCGGAAGGTGTCGATGAGAAAAGCGCATATATCGTAGGAAGTGGTCTTGCATCTTTAGCAGCAGCATGTTTTCTGGTTCGTGACGGACAGATGCCGGGCGATCATATCCATATTTTAGAGGCAATGGATATCGCAGGCGGTGCATGTGATGGTATCTTTGATCCATCCAGAGGCTATGTGATGCGCGGCGGCCGTGAGATGGAGAACCATTTTGAATGTCTGTGGGATCTCTTCCGCAGTATCCCTTCCATTGAGACACCGGGCGTTTCCGTACTCGACGAATATTACTGGCTGAACAAAGAAGATCCGAACTACTCTTTATGCCGTGCAACCGAAAACCGTGGCGAAGATGCACATACGGACGGCAGATTCAACTTAAGCCAGAAAGGCTGCATGGAGATCATGAAACTTTTCATGACCAAAGACGAGGATCTGTATGACAAGACGATCGAGGATGTCTTTGACGACGAAGTATTTGATTCTACCTTCTGGCTGTACTGGAGAACCATGTTTGCATTTGAAAACTGGCACAGCGCATTGGAGATGAAACTTTATTTCCAGAGATTCATCCATCATATCGCAGGCCTGCCGGATTTCAGTGCACTGAAATTTACCAAATACAATCAGTATGAATCACTGATCCTGCCAATGCAGAGATATCTGGAGGCAGCAGGGGTTGATTTCCAGTTTAATACAGAAGTCACCAATGTGATCTTTGATATCAAAGATGGCAAAAAAGTGGCAACCGCGATCGAGTGCAAGGTAAAAGGTGTTGAGAGCGGTATCGTCCTGACAGAGAATGACCTTGTATTTGTGACAAACGGAAGCTGTACCGAAGGCACAATTTACGGTGACCAGAACCATGCTCCAAACGGAGATGCAGAAGTGCGCAACAGCGGCTGCTGGAATTTATGGAAAAACATTGCAAAACAGGATCCGTCCTTTGGATGTCCGGAGAAGTTCTGCTCTGATGTTGCAAAGACAAACTGGGAGTCTGCAACGGTAACCACACTGGACGATAAGATCATTCCATACATCACAAATATTTGTAAGAGAGATCCAAAGAGCGGAAAAGTTGTAACCGGCGGTATCGTAAGCTGCAAGGATTCCAGCTGGCTGTTAAGCTGGACGATCAACAGACAGGGACAGTTCAAGGAGCAGGATAAAGATAAGGTCTGTGTATGGGTATATGGACTGTTTACCGATGTACCGGGTGATTTTATAAAGAAACCAATGAAAGAATGTACCGGTAAGGAGATCACGGAAGAGTGGCTGTATCATCTTGGTGTACCGACCGACCAGATCGAGGAGCTTGCAGAGCACAGTGCAGTCTGCGTACCGACGATGATGCCGTACATCACAGCATTCTTTATGCCAAGAACCAAAGGTGACCGCCCGGATGTCATCCCGGATGGCTGTGTAAACTTTGCATTCTTAGGTCAGTTTGCAGAGACACCGAGAGATACCGTATTTACCACAGAGTACTCCGTCAGAACCGCAATGGAGGCTGTATACGGACTGCTTGGTGTAGACCGTGGCGTGCCTGAGGTATGGGGAAGTGTTTACGATATCCGTGAACTTTTAGACAGCACAGTCAAACTCATGGATGGCAAATCTCCGTTAGAAATCCAGCTGCCTGGTCCGCTTAACGCATTGAAGAAACCTCTGATTCGCCTTGTAAAGGGAACTGTGGTTGAGAAAGTGCTGCGTGATCATAATGTATTGAAAGATGGGATGTTAGAGTAATAAATAAGAGGGTGAAAACACGGAAATTCTGTGTTTTCACCCTCTTATACATATTTTTGGGATGTTCGCGGAGCATTCCACAATCATATGTATATAAATTGTATTATTTAAGTTTGTTATTAATGTCTTGTAACAATTTAATTATTTCAGAGAAACCTAGGAACAGAGCCTATTTTTTCATTTCCAGATAAGGCAGAAATGAAAATCCATTTTTCTTATATACATTGACGGCCCGTTCATTTTCTTCTTCCACCTCCAGCCGCAGGATGGCGTCCGGGTATTTTTCCCCGATATAGTCGATAAATTTGCTTCCGATGCCGGCCCCACGGCAGGATTCCTTGATATAAATGTCCTCGATCCACATGCATGGCCTGCCAAATTCTGTGGAAAAGCTTTTTGCGATCATGCCATAGCCCTGGATCTCGCCGGAAACCTCAAAAATATAGCCCTGTCTCTTATACACATCTCCGAGCCCACGAGACTAGGCATGATCTCGT
>ENA-OZIA01000626-OZIA01000626.1-human-gut-metagenome-genome-assembly--contig:-NODE-626-length-10265-cov-5.256807_pt1 | contig 10265 bp, 9 predicted proteins | sample MGYA00244052_ERZ653698 | MGnify/ENA primary metagenome ERZ653698 (study PRJEB26926, sample SAMN06165337) | human gut metagenome | biome: ENVO:00009003; feature: ENVO:2100002; material: ENVO:00002003...
CGAGATCATGCCTAGTCTCGTGGGCTCGGAGATGTGTATAAGAGACAGGTCCTGCACGGCGCAGTTTGCGTGGGCATCGGCCAGCACCACCAGAATGGTGGGTGCGCCGTACATGGGGTCGCTGTCGGCACCCATGACGGCGGCGTTCATCCGGGTCAGCTGGGCGCGGGTAGCGGCATCCTGCACGACCACGATCTTAGCGCTCTGGCGTCCCATAGCGCTGGCAGCGTAGGTGCCGGCCTCCAGCACGGCGTCAAGCTCTGCATCCGTGATCTGCTGGGGCTTGTAGGCGCGGCAGCTGCGGCGGCTGCGAATGGTTTGTAAAGTCTCGTTAGTCATGAAAGATCCCCTCCTTAAATAGTGGATGGCTTTATTGTACCACAACCTGCGCCGGAGTGCAAAGTGCCCGCCGGTAAAAACCATCGGAATCAATTTCCGCTTAAAGGCTTCCCCCGGACGGGGGAAGCTGTCACCGCAGGTGACTGATGAGGGCGCAGGCGAGCAGCAGCTTGCGGGAAATTCCCCCTCATCCGGCGCTGCGCGCCACCTTCCCCCCAAGGGGTGAAGGCTTTTGTCCTGAGCCAAGATATGGATTTAACTTCCGAAAACGTTTGCGCTGCAAAAACACGACAGAATGCACAAAAAACAAAAGAAAGATTATGGAAAAGCATTCTTGTTGCCAGCGGGCAAATCGGGTATAATAGGGCTACCATAGCGGAAAGGAGTTGTGCTCTATGGCAAAGGCATCGCAGGTCGTCATTATGGAGGGGGAATACTACATTATCAAGTCCCCCAACGGGAAGGTACTGGAAGTAAAGGATTTCAACACGGAGAACGGCGCCGGCATCCAGCTGTGGAGCTATGCGGGGCATCCGTGGCAGCAGTGGCAGTTTGTGGACGCGGGCGAGGGACGCTGGCGCATCCAGAACCGCTTTACCGGCAAGATGATCGATCTGGCACTTGGCGGCGTGGTGGAGGGCACATGGCTGCACCAGTGGAGCCGCACCAGCGGGCTGAGCCAGTGCTGGGCGCTGGAACCTACCCGCAGCGGGCGCACCCGCATCCGCAATGTGCTGTCGGATAAGTACATCGACCTTGTGGGCATGAACACTGCCAACGGCGCGCAGGCGCAGATCTGGAACTATGTGGCGGGCGGCAATCAGGAGTGGACGCTGGAGCGCATCGACCCCGACGCTGCCCAGGCCGGCAAGCGTGCCGGGGAAGCCAAAGACCCCCAGCCCACCCCCAGCCAGCGCAAGCACCAGAACGACTTGGTGCGCAAGCTGAACAGCGCAGGCAAGGGACGCACCGGACGCAAGGCATAACGAACAAAAGCGCATCCGCTGCTTTGTGGGCATCCGCAGCGGAGACACTTCCCAAAGGGCTGCTGCACAGCGTTTCATGCAGCAGCCCTTTCTTATGAAAAAAGATACGCGTATGCCGCCGCGCAGCGGCGGCATACGGTAAACATTCTCGCCCGCTGGCGAAAAAACATCGGACAAAAAAGGAGAACTCCCAATGAACTTAGGCGCATTTATGGACCCGGAATTTCCCATCTTCAGCACCACCCTTTGCTATCTGGAGCGGGAGGACGCTTACCTGATGCTGCACCGCATCAAAAAGCAGGATGACTACAACCACGACAAATGGGTGGGTGTGGGCGGCAAATTTGAGCGGTTTGAAAGCCCGGAAGACTGCCTTGTGCGGGAGGTGCGGGAGGAGACCGGCCTGACCCTGACGCGCTACCGCGCCCGGGGACTGCTGACCTTTGTGTGGGGCAACATGACCGAGTTCATCCACCTGTACACCGCCGACCGGTGGGAGGGCGAGATGATCCGGGGTGATGCCTGCGCCGAGGGCGAACTGCAGTGGGTGCAGAAGTCTGAGGTGCAAACGCTGCCCATCTGGGAGGGAGATAAGCTCTTTTTCCGTCTGCTGGAGGAAGAGCATCCCTACTTTTCCCTCAAGCTGGTGTATGACGGCGATACCCTGAAGCAGGCCGTGCTGGACGGCAAACGCATCGTCTGAGCAAGCTGCAAAAAAGAACAAAAAGCATCGGCAGACTCCGCTGGTTTTCTGAGGTTCAGAAGCGGAAGCTGCCGATGCTTTTATTTATGTTCTTTGTTTGTGCGCGGTCATCCGCGCACGGCGTCCTTCATGCGTTTGACGTAGGCACCGATCTGCTCCGGTGCGGCAGTGCCGTACTGCTCCAGCAGCTTGATGATGGCCGAGCCGACGATGGCACCATCGGCGATGCCTGCCATCTTTGCGGCCTGCTCCGGGGTGGAGATGCCAAAACCGATGGCGCAGGGCGTCTTGGTGTTCTCCCGCACCACCTTTACAATGGCGGCAAGGTCGGTTTTGATCTCACTGCGGGTGCCGGTGACGCCAAGGCTGGACACGATATACAAAAAGCCCTCCGCTTCCTTGGCGATCATGGCAATGCGGTTTTCCGAGGTGGGCGCGATCATGGAGATAAGGTCCACGCCGTACTGGCGGCAGAGGGGCGCAAACTCGTCCTTTTCCTCATAGGGCAGGTCGGGCAGGATCAGCCCGTCGATGCCGATCTCTGCGCAGGTGGAGAGGAAGCGCTCGGCCCCGTAGGAGAACACGACATTGGCGTAGGTCATGAACACCAGCGAGATGGTCACATCCCGGCGCACTTCCCGCACAAGGTCAAAGACCTTATCCGTGGTAGTGCCTGCCTGCAGGGCGCGGAGATTTGCACCCTGAATGACCGGGCCCTCGGCGGTAGGGTCGGAGAACGGGATGCCCAGCTCAATGAGGTCGGCACCGTTTGCAGCCATGGCGCGGATGGCGGCGGCGGTGGTTTTTAAGTCGGGGTCGCCGCAGGTGATGAACGGAATAAACGCCTTGCCGCCTGCAAAGGCCTTGGCAATGTTACTCATGAAGATCCTCCCCTCTGTAGCGGGCAATGGCGGCGCAGTCCTTATCGCCGCGGCCGGAAATGGTGATGACGATGATCTTGTCCTTGTCCATGGCGGGTGCAAGCTTGATGGCCTGTGCCACGGCGTGGGCAGACTCGATGGCGGGCATGATGCCCTCGGTGCGTGCCAGATACTCAAAGGCGTTCACGGCTTCATCGTCGGTAACAGCTACATACTCGGCGCGGCCGATGTCGTGCAGCCATGCGTGCTCCGGGCCGATGCCGGGGTAATCCAGACCGGCGGAAATGGAATACACCGGCGAGATCTGACCGTATTCGTCCTGACAGAAATAGGACTTCATACCGTGGAAGATGCCCAGACGCCCCGTGTTGATGGTGGCGGCAGTCTCAAAGGTATCAATGCCGCGGCCTGCGGCTTCGCAGCCGCGGAACAGCGGGCACGCGGGGTCAAATTCCACCTCGGACTGCTTGCCGTGCATGAGCTGCTTTGCATAGGTGACGGTAGCACCAACCGCCCGCCGCCGCAATGGTTTTTACTTCGTCCAGTGCAGGCCGTATCTTCATAGCCGCTACCCCTTTCTGCGTCAAACAAAAAACTCCCCCGGCGCTTCTGCCGGAGGAGTGTAAAAGAAAAACGCCCCTGACAGAAGAAACCTTCTTCTGTCAAGGACGAATAAAGCTTGGCCTTTGATCCGCGGTGCCACCCTGACTTCATGGGAACGACCCCATGCACTTGGCGGGATGCCAACACATCCCCGGCAACTGACGTATGCCCTACGTTGCAGAATACTGTGCGGCAAAAGCACCGCAGTTCCCTGCACCCTCAGCGGTCCATTTCAGAAAAAAGCGACGCAGCGCCGCCTTTTCCTTGACGAACTGTTTCCGGTCTGCTTCTCAGCTGCGCAGGCTCTCTGTACAGGCATGGTTCGCCGTTATCTCCGCTTCAACGGTTTAGTGTATTGAATTTTTCCTATATTAAAGCACGGATTTGGGATTTGTCAATACCAAATTTTGCTTTTGGGAAAATTTTACCTATGGCTGAGCCAATACCAGCCCGGATGCTCCTCGCTGCTTGTGATCTGATCCGGGTGCTCAAACAATATTGCATACTGCGCAATTTTTTCATCCGGGATGTCAGGGGCTTCCGCAAAAAACTTTCCGTTTTCAGCGGCGGGATTCTTTGCGCGGGCGGTATTATACAAGATGATATGGTTCGTATCGGATTCGCCCAGATCTCCGATCTCATGGGTCACGATGCCGTCAATGACGGTCAGTTTGCCGTCAAGGAAGCTTTCTTCACCAGCCATCCGTGAAACGAAACAATCATCGATCCAATAAACCGTTCCATCGCCAACATAGCGTGTCATTTGGACGTGTGCTGCCCCGAACGAACCGAAATACTTTGCAGTTGGATTTTCCTGATAGATCCGCTGGAGATTTGCATACAGGGCATCCTCCCGATAAGCCATAGCCTTGCCGCCAGGTTGAAGCTCTGCCTGATAATCGTTCAGTTCATTGCACATCAGCTCCTGTTGCCAGCCTAGAAGAGCACGCTCCAGATGGATCATCTTATCGCCCAGCACTAATTCGAGTTGTTCCGGCCGAGTCTGCATCTGCTCGATCAGCTGTGGCAGCAGACTGTTTTGAAAACGCTGCTGCAACCGGCATTTCTGGATGCCGATCAAAAGCATCTGTGTCTCTCTGTCTGCTGCTGAAAAATCACAATCTTTCAGCAGATACTTGCAGAAGGTGCAGAGCATCTCAATCGAATCCGTGATGTCTGCGCCAACGATGGAGATCTTATCCTTGTCCGGTCTGTTTCGGTTGAATTCCGACATCCACCGGAATAATTCGTAGTCCTCTTGGGATATCGTAAACTGATCGAACGCATCGGAAAAGGTCATCCGGTTCTGTATCGTTTCGTTTTCGATAAAGCCGCTTGCATAGCCATGCTCCATCAAAAGGACACGCACGCCTTTTTTCTCCACAAGATACTTGAATAGCACATTGCGGAACTTTTGGTATTCTACTTTTCGATGAATCTCGCCAAAGATATAGACCTGCGCGTCATCGTATCGGAGCATTCTGGAAAGCCCGGAACCGGTGGAGAGATCGATGATCTGAGAGCTTCTTGGATAAAGTTCAAACACAAGAGCGAAAAGAAGGACAAGAGCAGCTGCGAAAGCGAGGAACCTCTTGCGCAAACTGCTGTTATATTGCGGTGCTTTCATGACGACACTCCTTGGTATTTTATAATGCGGGAAGGTGGTTTTGTTTTACGCTCATACCACGAAAAAATCCACATTATGGTAACGAAAAACGGTTTTTCTGTCATGAAAAGGCACGGCTCTGTCCTATAGAGTGCACTATTTGCGATTTCAACCTAATCGTATTATAATCGCTGTGAGAGCGGATGAGATATTTTGAATAACCAAAAGCCGGTTCGTTTATCTTGGGGGAAATTTCAGATGAATGTATTGATCTGCGATGATGAGTGGCGTGTTACAGAGCAGGTTTCAGAGCTGCTCCAAAAGCATTGCGCAGAAAATGGAATGCAGGTGCGGTTTCACCTGTTTGATGATCCCTGTGCAATCAAAGACCTTGCGGGGTACGATATCGCGATTCTGGATATCGATATGGGAGACTTCAGCGGCATCGATCTGGCGTGGAGACTTCGGAAAGAAAAACCGGGGATCGTGATCATTTTTCTGACCAACTTCATCCAGTATGCGCCGGAAGGGTTTGAAGTACAGGCGTTTCGGTATCTTTTGAAAACCAATATGCAGGAAAGACTGGTACCCTATTTTGAGGATGCAGTCAAAGAAGTGGTCCGAAAAAAACAAATCATTACGATCTCCGTCAATTCGGAATTGATCGATATTCCGGTAAATCATATTCTCTATCTGGAGTCAAATCTGAGGATCGTTATCATGCACCTGATCCACGACGAACGGACCGAATATCGGTTTTATGGAAATATGACAGATTTATCGGAAAAGTTGGAAGACCTTGGGTTTCTGCGTATCCAAAAGTCCTTTCTGGTAAATATGGAGTACATCGAACAGATGCAGTATGAAAAGGTGCACTTACGCGGAGGGATCGTTTTGCCCTCAAGCGCTAAAAGCCACAAGGAATTAAAACAGCATTACTTGAAGTGGAGAGGGAAAAATCGATGGGCGATCTCTTGAGCTTTCTTTATACGGTGGTCGATACACTGTCTTTGATCTTCTTTTTGGATGCATTTGCCCAAAGACGATGGGATAATTGGAAGTTTACGTTGGGCATCGGGTGCCTTGTTGCTCTGAATTTCTGGATCCTGCAAGTTCCGCTTGTTTTCTTTGGCCGAGATCCGGCTGTAAAGATCGGCATGATCCTTTTGTCGTACACATTGAGCGCAAGAGCATTGTATAGAGAGATCTCCAGCGGAATGCTGCTGCTCTTAGTCTGTATAGAATATCTCATAACCTATTGTTTGTCTTTTGGGCTTGGCATGGCAGGTGCTTTTATCTGCGGAATGGACGGAGCGTCCTTTCAAACAAGTTTTCCGCTTATGATAAGCTATGGAGTTATCAACTATTCGGCAGAGCTTTTTCTGGCATACACATTTCGAAAGCTTATGCGGAGAAGAAGGAGCTTAAGAACCCCCAACAAGCTGACGGGTGTAAAATCAGGTCTTTATTTTTTGTTTCCGGGAACATCTTTTGTGATGCTGGTGCTTTTGCTGTACATGACGACTGGTAAAAGCGCAAGCGAAATGGTGATTGCTGCGGTATGCGGTTTGATTTTTGCCGCAAATGTGGCAGTGCTGTATCTTTTGGAACGAATGGAAAAGACCGTTGAAAATCAGGAAAGAGTTTTGGCGCTGGAACAGCAGCTCCAGTTTCAGGCTAAAAATATGGAAGCCGCAAGTCAGCTCTATACGGCTCAGCGCCATAAGGTACATGACTTTCAGGCACATCTCAATACCCTTCAAGATCTTTTGCAAAATCAGGAATATGATGCGGCAGAGCAATATTTGAATTCTGTATCCAAGGAACAGACAGACCGATCGTTCCTCGTCAACTCTCACCATGCGATCTTGGATGCACTGTTCAATACGAAAGCAACGGAAGCGATCCAGAAGGGGATCGACATCGATTTCGAGCTGAACGATTTATCGGCTCTGCCTTTTGATGTATCGGATATGGTCGTCCTGTTTTCCAATCTGCTGGATAACGCCATTGAAGCCTGCGAAAAAATCGAGGGCGATCGGGTGATTCGGGTTTCTGCAGTGTTAAAACAAAGCTTTTTGTTTTCTGTTCGGAATACGACCCTTCCGGTCGAAATAAAAAATGATACGATCCAGACGACAAAACCGAATGCAAGTCTTCATGGATTCGGGCTTTCCAATATAAAACTTATTCTGAACAAGTATCACGCAGACTTTGTTATGGACTATGAGGATGGATGGTTTCAGTTTACCGGAGAGATCGAAGCGCAGGTGAGGAAGTAGTGTATTTGATATGGGAAACGTTCTGACCAACTTGCACTGCTTGCAGCGAATGCGAACGCCTTTTGAATTGCAAAACAATTTTTCAGTTGCTATACTGGGCTTATCAAAGTTTTTTCGGGAGGACGCCGCAATGACTGCACAGACAATGCAAATCGGGAACAAACCTTGCCGCATTTACGGCGAAGCCCATGCAGAATATCTACTGCTCCAAATGACCGGCGAGCACGAGCAGCAAAGCATGAACAACGAAGTGGATGCTATCGCACAAAGCGGCCGGAATTTTTTATTTGCGGCCATTCCGGTGGCAAGCTGGAACGATGCACTTTCCCCGTGGGAAGCCCCTGCCGTGTGGGGAAAGCAAGGTTTCGGCGGTAAGGCTGCGGACACTTTGCGCTTTCTGACGGAACAGGTCATTCCCACGCTGAAGCGGCAGTATCCCCTCCCGGAGAACGTCAAAATCATTCTGGGCGGCTATTCGCTGGCGGGATTGTTTGCGCTGTGGGCATCCACCCAGACCGATTTGTTCTACGGTGTCGCCGCTGCATCCCCCTCGGTGTGGTTTCCGGGCTGGATGGAGTTTGAACAACAGCACCCAATACAGGCACAGCACGTTTATCTGAGCCTTGGCGATAAAGAGGAACGCACGAAAAACACCGTCATGGCTGCGGTGGGCGATAATATCCGCACCCTGCACAGCCAGCTTACAGCGCGTGGCACAGACTGCACGCTTGAATGGAACAGCGGCGGGCATTTCAAAGACGCCGATTTGCGTACCGCAAAAGCATTTCGCTGGGTGATGGAGGAACACACATGACCATTCGCGTTTGCGAAGCAATGAACGCCCCAGTGGGGCGTTTAAGCGACAGAACGGTTTGCGAAGCAAATGGAGGGGTCTTGCCCCGACAAGTTCTGATCGATGCAGACGGCTGTCCGGTGGTCGACCTGACATTGCAGATTGCAAAGCGGTTTGGCGTTCCGGTCATCATCCTGTGCGACACAGCTCACCAAATCGAGCGGGAAGGTGCGCAGACATTGATGTTCGATAAAGGGGCTGACAGCGTAGACTTTGCGCTGGTGAACCGGGTAAAACCGGGGGATGTGGTCGTGACACAGGACTACGGGCTGGCGAGTATGTGTCTTGCCAAGTGCGCCCGGGTGCTGAACCAGAACGGTTTGGAATACACCGCCGACAACATAGACGCTCTCATGCTGCGGCGTTATGAAAACAAAAAGCTCCTCCGTGCCGGAAAGCACCCCAAGGGGAGCCCAAAGCGGACGAAGGAGCAGGATGTCAGGTTTGCGGATACGCTTGAGAAGATTCTGAGCAAAAAATATTGATACATTCTTTTTAATGGCTGGAGAACATAAAAAGGCACCAGCCCGAGCTGATGCCTTTTGTTGGCGGAGATGGTGGGATTCGAACCCACGTGCCCGATTAAGGACAAAACGATTTCGAGTTTTTCCTGCTTCACGGTACTTGGTGGAAGATAGAGGTAATTAGCCGACTTTGCCAGAAGATACGAACCATCGAATTTACGCTCAAAATTTCATCAAAATCCAAAATCACTAGGCTCCATGCGGATTTGAACCCACTTTCCAAAACGCAGAAAAATCTGCCTTTTGGAGAGAATTGGGAGAGATTCTACGCCCTTTGGAGAGAACGGGCGAGAGAGATTCCGGGAGCCAGAATCCATCCATACAATATGTTGCTTCTGACGCTGACAAAATCAAAGCAGCAAAGGATGGATGAACATGAGGACTCTGTTAGAGTGCTATAAAATACTCGAAGAATATCCCAACGGAATGACGAAAGACCAGTTCTATCGCGTTGCCCGCATCAACAAGCAACACGCCAAGTACCTTCTGGATTCCGGCCTCGTTCCGTGTATCAATACAGGAAAGAAAACACGCAAATACCATATTGCGACCCATGACGTGATCACCTACTTGTGCGACCGTGAAGATCATCCCGAAAAGTATAAAGTGCCAATGGGCTTTTATATCGGAAAGAACGGCTGCTCCAAGCGGCACCCGGACAAGCCTGCCACAGAGATCATCCGCTTCAATTTTACAGAGCCAGAAAAAACAGGGCTGTACACCCTATGGGAAAAACTCACGGTTGGATATGATGATCTGCTGACCACCCCGGTAGTTTCGGAACTGACGGGCTACTCTGCACAGAGCATCCAGAGGTGGTGCAATCAGAAGATCCTTGTAGGTTTCAAAATTCGAGGTGCGCTGACGATTCCACGGCTTGCGGTCGTTGAGTTTATGTCCGGTGACCGTGCAACGGCTATCGTCCGAAAATCCTCAAAGCACCTTGATCTGCTCCGCACCTATGCACAGGGCTGCCATGAAGGTGCAATGACAATTACATATTGAATGAACAGGACTGCTCCACAGCGCAATGTATGTGAGGCAGTCCTGTTTGCTTAGTACCCTTTTCATTGGAGCCAATATTTACATCTGACAGGAAGGAAGTGACAGTTTTCCACATGAATACACCCATACAGTTGAAAATCCGAGGTCACACCAAATGACGCTGGACTACTTCTATGGTCAGTCGGGCGAATTGTTCTCCTATTTCCGCATCCCAAAGGCACTGTTCCAAGACCACCGCTTCCGGCAGCTCTCCACCGATGCCCGGACACTGTACGGCATTCTGCTGGACCGCATGAGCCTGTCGGTCAAGAACGGCTGGCTGGACGAGCGGGGGCGAGTGTATATCATTTACACCGTCCGGGAAGTGCAGGAATCTCTCTGCTGCGCCGAACACAAGGCGGTCAAGCTGTTCCGGGAACTGGAGGACTTCGACCTCATCGAGCGCAAACGCCGTGGTCTGGGCAGACCCAGCCTGATCTACGT